>Ga0247839_1000477_pt1 | contig 70904 bp, 77 predicted proteins | sample LaCruzMarch2015__6_FD_192405 | JGI IMG/M metagenome (GOLD analysis project Ga0247839, IMG submission 192405) | Freshwater microbial communities from meromictic Lake La Cruz, Castile-La Mancha, Spain - LaCruzMarch2015_16m | ecosystem: Environmental > Aquatic > Freshwater > Lake | place: Spain...
GTCGGCTTCACTCAATTGCTCCCGCGTGCACCGGGGCCGTTCATCGTCGTGGTGCTTGCGTCGGCGGCGGTGGCGGTGTTGTCGCTAAGCCGCCACGGCATCGAGGTGGTCGGCGAGGTGCCCTCCGGCTTGCCTGCGGTGGGACTCAGCGGGGTGTCGATTTCCGACCTGGGTGTGCTGATCGCCGCGTCCGGTGGTGTCGCCCTCGTCGCGTTCTCCGACAGTGTCCTCAACGCCCGCGTGTTCGCCGCTCGCAAGGGTGAGACCATCGACGCCAATGCGGAGCTGCGCGCACTAGGCCTGTGCAATGTCGGATCTGCTGTGTGCCATGGCTTTCCGGTGAGCTCCAGCGCGAGCCGGACGGCGCTGGGAGAAATGGTCGGCGCTCGCACCCAGATGTACTCCCTGGTGGCGATGAGTCTGCTGGTTGCCGTCCTGCTGTTCGCGCATGGACTGCTCGCCAGTTTCCCGACCGCAGCACTGGCGGCTCTGGTGGTCTACGCGGCAGTGCGACTGATCGATATCGCCGGCTTTCGGCGGCTGGCGAGTTTTCGCCGCAGCGAGTTGATTCTCGCTCTGCTCACGGCGGTGGCGGTGCTGAGTTTGGGTGTGCTCTACGGGGTGCTCGCCGCGGTCGCTGTGTCGATCCTGGATCTGTTGCGCCGGGTGGCCCGCCCGCATGACAGCGTGCTCGGCTTCGTTCCCGGGGTGGCCGGTATGCACGACATCGAGGATTACCCGCACGCGCAACTGGAACCCGGCCTGTTGATCTACCGCTACGACGCACCGCTGTTCTTCGCCAATGCCGAGGACTTCCGCAGTCGACGCGGTCGACTCGTTGCGGCGGGAGCTCAACAGCCGAGGTATCGAGTTCGCCATGGCTCGGGTCACCTGGCACCTGCGCGATGCGCTCGACGCCGCGGGCCTGCTGGATAAGATCGGCGAAGACCGAATCTTCGCGACACTGCCAACGGCGGTGAAGGCCTACCGCGAACGGCGCATTGAGTAGATCGCTGCGCCGAGGAGGATCACCGCGGTGCCGGCGAGTACCGAACCGATCGGCAGGAAGACCGCCAGCAGCAGGCAGCCCGCCAGACCCGCCACCGGCACCGCCCGCCGACCCAGGGTCACCGCCGCCGCATTGGCGATCCCGTAGTAGATCAGTACCGCAAAAGACGAGAAGCCGATCGCACCGCGAACGTCGGCCACCGCGGCCAGGGTCGCGACCACCACACCCACGGCGAGTTCGGCCCGGTGCGGGACCCCGTGGCGTGGATGCACCGCCGCAAGCCCTGCCGGCAGGTGGCCGTCGCGGGCCATGGCCAGTGAGGTTCTCGAGACACCGAGAATCAGCGACAGCAGCGCGCCGAGTGCGGCCGCGGCAGCGCCGAACCGCACCACCGGCTCGAAGCCCCCGGCTCCGGCGGCCCGCACCGCTTCGGCCAATGGCGCTGCCGCCGTTGCTAATCGCTCAGGACCCAGCACCGCCAGCGCGGTAATCGCCACGGTGGTGTACACCGCAAGGGTGATGGCCAGTGAGATCCCCACGGCGCGCGGAATGGTGCGGGCCGGATCGCGAACCTCTTCGCCGAGGGTGGCAATCCGCGCGTAACCGGCGAAGGCGAAGAACAGCAGACCCGCCGCCTGCAGCACGCCCGTCACGCTGGTGCCGGTCGGCGTCGCCCGGGAGACGTCGGCCGCCCCTGAGGCGAACACCACAGCGACGACACCGGCCAGCACCGCCAGCACGGCGGCGACGATGATCCGGGTCAGCCACGCCGATTTCTCGATGCCGCGGTAGTTCACCGCAGTTAACGCCACCACCGCCGCGACAGCGACGGCGTGGGCGTGCGCCGGCCACAGGTACACCCCGACGGTGAGCGCCATCGCGGCACACGACGCGGTTTTGCCGACGATGAAACTCCAGCCCGCCAGATAGCCCCAGAACTCGCCGAGTCGTTCGCGGCCGTAAATGTAGGCCCCGCCGGACTGCGGGTAGCGAACCGCCAGTCGCGCCGACGACGTCGCGTTGCAGTAGGCCACCAGCGCGGCTAGTGCCAGGCCGAGCAGCAGCCCGGATCCGGCGGCGGCGGCCGCCGGTGCGAACACCACGAACACACCCGCGCCGATCATCGAACCCAGGCCGATGACGACGGCGTCGCCGGTTGTGAGCCGGCGGCGCAACTCGGAGGGGGTCAGCGGCGGGTGCGGGTGGCGCTGGCGATGAGGTACACCGCGTAGCCGAGTAATCCGGCCAGGGCGAGTTTCCGGGTCTTGGGTGCGACAAGGCCGGCCCCGATGGCTGTTTCGATCCCGCCATTGAGGTAGATGTGCCGACGGGTGTTGTCCGGAAACGCCGACGCGGTGAGTGATTCGAAGAGTTGCGGTTTGGCAAAATGGGAAAGTCCGGTCGCGGCCAGGAGGATTCCGGATATCGATGCTTTTGCCGACATGTGCAGTCCTTTCAGATTATTAGGCGATGAGGTAATCACTGAGGGGAAAGTCGTCGGCTGCGGCGATCGCGGTCCGGGTTGTCGTCGGCCGCAACAGGGTCGCCTCGCCGTGGGGGTTGAAGTAGTAGGAACGCGACGTCGCGCAGTTGCCGGCGACGAACACCGAATCGCCGATTTTCCCGGTCATCGAATCAAGAAATTCGGCGTTGGCCTTTTCGCTGATCTCAAAGGTGTCCGCCCCGCGGCGCTTGACTTCACTGAAGAGCCGATCCATGTGCCGCATCTGATACTCCATCGTGTTGAAGAAGTTCAATCCCAGGAATGCGTATGGGCTGGCCAGGCTGAGATAGTTCGGAAAGTAGGGGATCGAGACACCCTGATAGGCCTGGAAGCGGTTCTCCCGCCACCACTTTCCGAGGTTGCGGCCGTCACGGCCGATGATTTCGATGGCGGGGAAGTTGGCCTCCCACAGGTCGAATCCAGTCGCCAGTACGAGCGTGTCGACGTCGGTGCGGGTGCCGTCCGCGGCCACGATACCGTCGGCGACGATGCGCTCGATCCCGCTGGTTTGCAGGTGCACATGGGGTTTGGTGAAGGTGCGGTAGTAGGTGTTGGAGAACGTCGGCCGTTTGCAGCCGAGGTCATAGTCCGGCGTCAGCTTCGCGCGAAGCCCGGCGTCGCGGATCATCGCCGCGCGGAAGAGCGTTGCGATGCCGCTGGCGCCGAGGTTGAGCCGCCGGAAGGCCGACTGGCGGTGGTGCAATCCGACGTAGATGAAGAGTTCGTAGATCGTGTCGGTGATGGCTCGAATCCCGCGCTGCGTGAACGGGACTCGGGCGAAGAGCCGTTTGGCCCAGGCGGGGAAGGCGATGTCGACCTTGGGCACCACCCATATCGGGGTGCGCTGATAGACGGTGAGGTCGGCGGCCTTCTTCGCCAGCTCCGGGATCAGTTGCACGGCGGTTGCGCCGGTGCCGATGATGGCGATTCGTCGACCTGCGGGGTCGAAGGCGTCATCCCAGTCGGCGGTGTGGAGCACCGTGCCGGCGAAGTCGTGCACGCCCGGGATGTCCGGGGTGTGCGGCTGCGACAAGAACCCGGTGGCGGTGATCAGGAACCGGGTTCGGATCGTCTCGCCGCCGGCCACTGTGACGCGCCACAGTCCGGCCTCGCCGTCCCAGCGGGCCCCGTCCACGCTGGTGTTGAACCGGATGTGGCGGCGGATGTCGTACTTGTCGGCGACATCTTCGGCGTACTGCCTGATCTCGGCCCCGGTGGAATATAGCCGCGACCAGTTGGGGTTGGGCTCGAAGAAGTACGAATAGGTGGTGGTCGGCACATCGACGGTCAGACCCGGGTAGTGGTTGACGTACCAGGTGCCGCCGAGATCGTCCTCGCGGTCCAGAATCGCGAAGTTCTCGAACCCCAGACGCTTGAGTTCGATCGCGGCGCCGATGCCCCCGAAACCTGCCCCGACGACGATCACGTCGAAGAGTTGCTCGGTCATGAGCCGACGGTACCCGAGTTTCCGTAACCACTGAGGCGCAGCGCTGCGCTGACGGCGAACGCCGGCACCTCCGGCCTCGCGAGGTCATGGCGGGCCCCGCTGATCTCGACGATCTCGGTCGGTGCCGGGATCAGTGCGACAGCGGTGCTCAGTTCGGTGAGGGAACCGAACGGGTCGGCGCCGCCGTGGGTGAAGACCGTCGGTACGGCGATCGACTCGAAGTGCCCGGTGCGCAGCCGCTCCGGCTTGCCCGGCGGGTGCAGGGGATAGGAGAACAGCGTGAGCGCATCGACGGCGGTCTGGCCCTGCGCCACCGCCATCGATGTCAGCCGCCCACCGTAGGAATGACCGCCGGCGATCACCGGGCCGGCGCTTCCAGTCGTATCGACAAGCGCGTCGCGCGCCACCGCGATGGCGTCGGTGACACCGGCGAGATCGGTGGCCGCCGCCGACGGCGGGCCCTTCGGGCGGCGGCGGCGGAAGGGCAGGTCGTACCGGATCGCCAGCCAGCCGCGGACGGCCCACTGCTCGCAGACGGCGATCAGCAACGGGGACTCCCGGTTTCCGCCCGCGCCGTGCGTGAGCACCACCACGCCGGCAGCGGGGCCGGCCGGGGTGTGGGCGACACCGCCGATCGACTCGAGGCCGGGGCTCACCCCCGCAACCGGAACAATGCCGATACCGGCCCGAGTCCCTTGCCGATCGGGTAGGCCGCTTTGAGGCACTCGGTCACCCAGGACTTTCCGAACCCGACCGCCTCGGGCATCGCAAAGCCGTGCGCCAGCGCGCAGGCGATCGCGGCCGCCAGTGTGTCGCCCGCGCCGTGGTCATGGCGCGTGTTCACCCGGGGCGCATCGAAGGTGTGAAAGGTCTCGCCGTCAAAGAGCAGATCGGTGCTGCTCGGCGCGCTGCGCAGGTGGCCTCCCTTGACCAGTACCCACTGCGGGCCGAGGTCGTGCAGGGCGCGGGCCGCGTCGCGTTGGGTGGCGGCATCGACGACGTCGATGCCCACCAGTAGTCGCACCTCATCGAGATTGGGCGTGACCACACTCGCGAGTGGGAACAACTGCGTGCGCAGCGTGTCCAGTGCTGTCGGGTGAAGCAGTGCCTCGCCGTGCATTGAGGCACAGACCGGGTCGACGACGAACGGCACCGTGCGGGCCGACCCGAGATCGCGCCAGCACTCCGCGACGGTATCGATGATCTGTGCGGAGGCCAGCATCCCGGTCTTAGCCCCCTGAATGCCGATATCGGTGACCACCGCCTCGATCTGACCCCTGACGACATCGGCCGGGACCTCGAGGATGCCGTCTACTTTGAGTGAGTTCTGGACCGTTACCGCTGTCACCGCAACCAGCGAGTGCACACCGAGCAGCGCGAAGGTTCGCATGTCGGCCTGGATTCCCGCGGACCCGCCGGAGTCCGATCCGGCGATGGTGAGCACCCGCGGCGGGGTAGTGCCGGGGGGCGTCAACGCTAAAAAGTCCACGGTGCCTTCCTCTTAACCTCTCACGGTAACAGCGGGTAGCTTTGTCGTTCATGCCTGTGACCAACCGCCAGATCGTGCTGCGCCGGCGGCCCCACGGACTGGTCGGCGCGACCGACGCCGAGGCCGTCACCACCGAGGTGCCGGCGGTCGCCGACGGGGAGGCACTGCTGCGTACCACTTACGTCGGTGTCGACGCCGCGGTGCGCACCTGGCTCAACGACCAGCCGGGTTATCTGCCCCCGGTGGCTCTCGGCGAGGTGATTCGTTCCGCCGGGATCGGCGAGGTGGTCGAATCGCGCTGCAGCGCCTACCGCGTCGGCGACATTGTGACCACACTGACTGGTTTCCAGGAGTACGCGATCATCCGCGACGACGTATTCAGCACGCTGATCACCGGCGAGAGTGATCCGGTGACCATCATGTCGATTTACGGATCGAGTGGTTCCACCGCGTATTTCGGGATGACCGACATCGGCCGTCCGCAGGCCGGCGACACGGTGGTGGTGTCCGCCGCCGCAGGCGCCACCGGGTCGATCGCGGGGCAGATCGCCAAAATCGCCGGCGCCCGCGTGATCGGTATCGCCGGCGGGCCGGTGAAATGCCGCGCGGTGGTCGAGGACTTCGGGTTCGACGCCTGCATCGACTACCGGAACGAGGACCTGCCCGCCGCGCTCAAGACACACTGCCCGAAGGGCGTCAACGTCTACTTCGACAACGTCGGCGGGGAGATCCTGAACGCCGTGCTCGGCCGATTGGCTCCCGGCGCCCGGGTGGCACTGTGTGGGGTGATCTCCAGTTACCTCACCGGCGATCACCCGGGGCCGGCCAACTACGTCAACCTGCTCGCCAAGACCGCATCCATGCAGGGGTTCAATGCCCTCGACAAGTGGGATCGCTTCGACGAGGCCTACGCGGCACTGCGCCGATGGGAGCAGGACGGCGCGCTACGACACCGGGAGACCATCCTCGAAGGCCTCGACTCGTGCGTCGACGCTCTCAACGGACTGTTCACCGGGGCCAACATCGGCAAGATGCTGGTCAAGATCAGTTGATGTCGATGAAGACCGGGGCGTGGTCACTCGGCGACCCGATCCTGTTCTTGCCGGTCTTGCGCTCATCGCGCACGATCTCGGCGTTGACTACCCGGGCCGCCAGTGCCGGCGACGCCAGGATGAAGTCGATCCGCATGCCTTGGCGCTTGGGGAAGCGCAACTGGGTGTAGTCCCAGTAGGTGTAGACCTCCGGACCCGGCGCGAACGGACGCACCACGTCACTGAATGTGGTCTCGATCGCACCGAATGCCTGCCGTTCCGATTCGGTGACGTGGGTGCTGCCGCGGAAGAATTCCATGTCCCAAACGTCGTCATCGGTGGGTGCGATGTTCCAGTCGCCGACCAGTGCGATCTGCGCCTCGGGTTGGCGCTGTATCCAGGAGTCGGCGCAATCACGCAGTGCCGCAAGCCATTGGAGCTTGTAGCGGTAGTGCGGATCGTCGACGGCTCTGCCATTGGGTACGTAAAGGCTCCATACCCGAACGCCGGCGCAGGTCGCGCCGAGCGCACGCGCCTCGGCCTTGGCGGCCGCCCCGTCCTTACCCCAGGCGGGCTGGCCGGGAAAACCCGCCGCGATATCGTCGATGCCCACCCGGGAAGCTATCGCCACGCCGTTCCACTGGTCGTACCCGCAGTGCGCGACGTCATAGCCCGCCGCGGCGAAGGGCATCGTCGGAAACTTGTCGTCGGTGCATTTGGTCTCCTGCATCGCAAGCACGTCGACATCGGCGCGCACCATCCAATCCACCACGCGGTCCACCCGGGTGCGAATCGAGTTCACGTTCCAGGTCGCCACCCGTAACCCCGCCATGACTAGAGGCTAGTGGGCAGCAGATGGCGCGCGTCGATGTAGCGCAGGTGGTGGTGCAAGCCGAAGCCGAGGGCGGCGTACAGCGCGATCGCGGCATCGTTGTCCTCGAGCACCTGCACGTAGGCGCGCCGCGCCCCGCGATCGGCCCCCCAATTCTGCAGGGCCTCGCAGACCGCGCGGCCATGACCGGCGCGGTGGTGCCCCTCGGCGACGTGCACCGCCGAGATGCCCAGCCAAGCGGTACCGTCCGGCGCGACGGTGAGGGCGCCGCGGGCGCCGGCCACACCCGCGGCCGTCGCGAACACCACCTCGCCGTCGACGACCGCGGTCAACACCTCATCCGGCACGTCTCGGCGGTAGCCGGCCCGCCACGCCGCATCCGGCCGATCCCGCAGAGCGGCGGTCACTCGCTCCGGTGTCCGGTCGAGATCTCGGACCATGACCCGGGTGTGTTTGACGCCGGCGGCCCGCACTGCGAGCAGTCGATCCGGCAGTGCCAGCCACGGGTCTAGCCCGCGTTCGTCGTACCACTCGACGATGGGCTCTAGATCGGCAATTGCGGACGAGAAATCAAGTGGGACAGCGGAATTAGCTCTTCTCGTGTGGCCACCGCCGGCCCGTAACAGCCAGCCCCGGTGCCAATGCTGTTCGGTGCCCGGCCAGGCCAATGCGGCGGCGTGCTCGAGGTTCCGGATCTCGGAGGCCCGTACCGCGGTATGGCTCAGTTCCCGTATCGCCACCACGTCGTCCGATGGGATCGTCAGCGTCCCGGCGGATTTCGTCCGTATCTCGAATCTCGGTCCGACGGTGAGAAGATGACCGATGACGTCGGTATGGCCGCCGTCGGCCAGGTATCGGACGCTGACCCGACTGCCCGGTGCGGGAAACCGCGGCATGAGTTCAGTGTCCGAACGGATCGGGTTCGGCGCCGGGCAGCCAGGACAACCCGGGCACACCCCACCCATTGGACTTGACCGCCCGCTTGGCACTGCGGGCGTGCCGGCCGATCAACGTGTCGACGTAGAGGATTCCGTCGAGATGCCCGGTCTCGTGCTGGAGCATCCGGGCGAACAGTCCGGTTCCCTCGATATTGACCGGTTCGCCGTCGGCGTTCAGGCCGCTGACACGTGCCCACTGGGCACGTCCGCACGGAAACGACTCGCCTGGCACGGACAGGCAGCCTTCGTCGTCGGTCTCCGGGTCGGGCATGGTCTCGGGTATCTCGGATGTCTCCAGGACCGGATTGACGACGACGCCCCGGTGGTACGTGGACCTGCCACGCTCCTCGGGGCAGTCGTAGACGAACACCCGCAAACCCACGCCGATCTGGTTGGCCGCCAACCCGACTCCGTTGGCGGCGTCCATGGTGTCGTACATGTCGGTGATCAGCAGGACCACGTCCGGCGGCAGTGAACCGTCGCCTGAGACCGGTACCGGACTGGTCGCGGTGTGCAGGACAGGATCCCCGAGGATCACGATGGGTCGGACCGCCATGGTCGGCTAGCTTAAAGTGAGCCGACGCGCGGGGTTCGATGCCGTGCTGAAGAACGTGCCCGTGGTTCAATGGCCAGCGAACGACACTGATGTCACTCGTGAAAGTGTCACCCGATATCACTGTGCACGGGGAATTCGGAAAGGGCCGACGAAACTATATGGACGGCGCCACGGCACGTGCCGAGCAGTCGGTTGACGAGGTCGAACTGCCAGAGGGCCTCACTCGCCGCGATTGCGACATCCTCGCTTTCGAGCGCCAGTGGTGGAAGTACGCCGGAGCCAAGGAGGAGGCCATCAAGGACCTCTTCGCGATGTCGGCGACGCGCTACTACCAGGTGCTCAATGCGCTGGTAGACCGGCCCGAAGCGTTGTCGGCCGACCCCATGCTGGTCAAGCGGCTACGGCGGTTGCGGGCCAGTCGGCAGAAGGCCAGGGCCGCCCGACGCCTGGGCTTCGAGTTCCCCTGACGGTGGCGATGTGGCCGACCCCGACCACGGCCCGGTTACAGTTACCCCGATGAACGAGCGAGTGCCCGACTCCGCCGGGCTTCCCTTGCGCGCCATGGTGATGGTGCTGTTGTTCCTCGGCCTGATTTTTCTGCTGGTTGGTTTCCAGGCGATGAATTCCGCAGATCGAGTTGACCCGCCGGCCCGGACCCTGGCCACCACCACGACCGCCGAGGCGCCCAAAGCTGAAGTCCGCGTGTTCAGCGTCACCGGAGATGAGGCGGCCGCCGTCCAGGTATCGGATCGCTTGAAGGAAGCCGGCTGGAACGTCACCGCCGCGGCAACCACCGAGGTGGCTGAGCCGCCCGTTACGACCGTGTACTTCGGAGCCGGCGACGGTGAGCAGGCGGCGGCCGAGTCCATCGGTGCGGTACTCGAGGCTCCGGTGGAACCACGGGTACCCGAAATTGCCGAGGATGCACCCGGTGTGATCGTGCTGGTGACAGGTTAGGCTCTCGGGCATGGTCAAGTCCCTCGGGCCGGGCACGCCCGCCGCCATCCTGATCGCTGTTGCCGCAGCCGCGCTGAGCGCCTGTTCGCCCAACGAACCCATCGCCACCCAACCCGGCACCGTCCCGCCGGTCTGGACCGGATCACCCGCCCCGGCCGGGATGGCTGACGGGCACGGGGGGATGGACCACGGTTCGATGAAGCCCGGAGCGATGGAGCCCGGAGCCATGGGCGCGGGGGCCATGCCTCGGGCCGTCGCGGCAGCCGACACCCTCACTGCGGAGATCAACGCCGCGGACGGCAGCCAGGTCGCGGCGGCCACCATCGAATTCAAAGACGATGACGGCTTCGCGATCATCACCGTGCAGACCGTCGTTCCGGGCCTCTTGAGCCCCGGCATGCACGGCATGCACATCCATGCCGTCGGTAAATGTGAGGCGAACTCAGTCGGACCCGGTGGCGGCGCGCCCGGAGATTTCCTCTCGGCCGGCGGGCATCTGCAGGCCGGCGGTTCTGCCTCGCACCCCAGCCACGGCGGTGATCTGAGCTCGCTGCAGGTGCGTGGCGACGGTACCGCGATGCTGGTCACCACCTCGAATGCGTTCGACCGGGCGGATCTGCTCGACGGCGGGGGAACGGCGATCATCATCCACGAGAGCGCGGACAACTTCGCGAACATCCCGGCGGACCGATATCAGCAGATCGATGGTGGCGCGACCGGACCGGACGCCGTCACGCTGGCCACCGGTGACTCCGGCAAGCGGGTCGCCTGCGGTGTCATCAGCGCCGGTTAGGATCGATTTCGCGGGTTCGGAGCGCCCGACACTCGGCGTCGAGTGGGAGTTCGCTCTTGTCGATGCGCAGTCGTGGGACCTGAGCAACGAAGCGGCCGAGGTGATCGCCGACATCGGTGCGACCCCCCACGTTCACAAAGAGTTGCTGCGCAACACCATTGAGGTCGTCACCGGAGTGTGTGACACCGTCGCCGAGGCGATGGAGGACCTGCGGTCAACCCTGATTCCGATTCGTACGGCCGTCGAAGACCGGGGTATGGAACTCTTCTGCGCGGGCACCCATCCGTTCGCGCAATGGTCGGCCCAGGAACTCACCGACGGCCCTCGCTACGCGGAGTTGATCAACCGCACGCAATGGTGGGGCCGCCAGATGCTCATCTGGGGCGTGCACGTGCACGTTGGTGTTTCTTCCGCGCACAAGGTCATGCCGATCATTTCGTCGCTGCTCAATCACTACCCGCACCTGCTGGCGCTGTCGGCATCCTCACCCTTCTGGGCCGGTGAGGACACCGGCTATGCGAGCAATCGCGCGATGATGTTTCAGCAGCTCCCGACCGCCGGGTTGCCGTTTCAATTCCGATCCTGGCGAGAGTTCGAGAGATTCGTTCATGATCAGAAGAAGACCGGAATCATCGATCACCTCAACGAGATCCGCTGGGATATAAGACCGTCGCCGCATCTTGGAACCGTCGAGGTGAGGATCTTCGACGGGGTGTCCAATCTGCGTGAGCTTTCCGCGCTGGTGGCGCTGACTCATTGTCTGATCGTGGATCTGGACCGTCGCCTCGATGCCGGCGAACAGCTGCCGGTGATGCCGCCCTGGCATGTGCAGGAGAACAAGTGGCGCGCCGCCCGCTACGGACTCGAGGCGATCATCATTCTCGACGCGGACAGCAATGAGCGTCTGGTGACCGAGGACCTCGACGACCTGCTGACCCGGCTGGCACCGGTGGCTGAGTCTCTGCATTGCAGTGGCGAACTGGCCGCGGTCGCCGATATACCGCGCCGGGGCGCGTCTTATCAGCGGCAGCGTCGGGTTGCCGAATCCCACGGCGGGGACTTGTGCGCGGTGGTCAACGCACTCGTGGACGAACTGGATATCGAGGAGTAGCGCATGACGCGATACCGACGGATGGCGGTCGCCGGACTTGCCATCGTGGTGGTACTGACCACAGGCGGCTGCAGCACGGCGATCAGCGGCACTCCGGTGGCCACACCCGGGGAAGGCGGCAAGGCGGCGACCGGCGCGGCATTGGCATCCACCACCTGCCGGGAGTACACCGAGATGAACTCTGCCGCCCGCCGCGAGGTCATCGCCGCGATCGGTGCGGAGGGCAACGATCTGGTTGCGGCCAACCCCGATCTGTGGGCGGGGGTGGCAACGGCGTTGTGCACCTTCGCATCCCCGAGTGCGCCGGTGCGCGATGTCGTCACCGGCGGTATGAGGTAGCGCGATGACCCCGATGTTTCCGCTGCAGTCAGCACTTCTTCCCGGGGAGACGTTGCCGCTGAACATCTTTGAGCCCCGGTACGCCCAGCTGGTGCGGGACTGCGTGGCTTCGCCGGATCCGGCATTCGGCGTGGTGCTGATCAGCCGCGGCCAGGAGGTCGGCGGCGGCGATATTCGCGGTGATGTCGGCGCGCTGGCGCGGATCACCGACTACGTCGATCTTGGCGAAGGCCAGTATCAACTTCTCGCGTCGGTCGGCGAGCGGATCCGGGTCTCTGAGTGGCTGCCCGACGATCCTTACCCCCGTGCGGTGGTGACGGCCTGGCCCGACGAGCCCGGTCCGGATGTTGGTCCGGAGCGGATTTCGGTGGTGGTCGACGCCATCCTCGGACTCTTCGGGCGCGTGATCGCGGCCCGCGGCGGCCAACTGCGATCCGACGCACTGGCCGTTGACGAGGAGATCGCCGACGATCCTTCCCGGCATATCTATGCTCTCGCCTCGCGGGTCCCGATGGGTCAGGCGGATCGGTACGCGGTCCTGGCGGCTCCGACGCTCGCCGAACGGGTCGCGGTGCTTTCCGATGCCATCGAGACGGTCACCGCGATGGTTGAGTTCCAACTGTCTGAGGAGTAGACCCGCCCGAGGAGTAGGCCCGCCCGCTCAGCGCTCGCCGGCGAACGCCCGCAGTGACTCGATCTGGGCCCGATCCAGTGACGGCCGGACGTTCTCGCGGGCCGTGGCGAGGTCCGCCGCGGTGACGTCGGCGGCGTCGATCGAGCGGCGCATTGCGGTCAGCGCGGCCTCCCGAAGCAGCGCCACGCAGTCCGCTGCGCTGTAGCCGTCCAGATCGGCGGCCAGCGCATCGAGGTCGACCTCGGCGCTCAGCGGCACCGACTTTCCGGCCGTCCGCAGGATCTCGCGACGGGCGGCGGCATCGGGCGGTTCCACGAACACGAGTCGTTCGAGCCGTCCCGGCCGCAGCAGTGCCGGATCGATGAGCTCGGGACGGTTGGTCGCCCCCAGCACCACCACGTCGCGCAGTGGCTCGATGCCGTCCATCTCGGTCAGCAGTGCGGCGACGACGCGATCGGTGACGCCGGAGTCGAAACTCTGCCCGCGCCGGGGTGCCAGCGCATCGATCTCGTCGAGGAAAATCAGGGATGGCGCTGAGTCTCGTGCGCGGCGGAATAATTCGCGCACCGCCTTCTCCGAGGATCCCACCCACTTGTCCATCAGTTCGGCGCCCTTCACGGCGTGCACGCTGAGCCGGCCCGAACTGGCCAGTGCCCGAACCACGAACGTCTTGCCGACCCCGGGTGGACCGTAGAGCAGGACTCCGCGCGGCGGATCCACCCCGAGTCGGGCGAAGGTCTCGGGGTGCGCGAGCGGCCACAGCACGGCCTCGGTGAGTGCCTGCTTGGTCTCGATCATGTCGCCGACGTCGTCAAGGGTCACCGAGCCGACCGACAATTCCTCGGTACCCGACCTCGACAGCGGCCGGATCACGGTCAGCGCGCCGGTGAAGTCCTCCTGGGTCAGCGCCGGGGGCTCACCATCGTCGCTAGCGCGGGCCGCAGCCCGCAGCGCCGCTTCGCGAACGAGCGCGGCAAGGTCGGCACGCACGAATCCCGGTGTGCGGTCAGCGATCTGGTCCAGCGCCAGTTCCTGCGACGGAACATCTCGCAGCAGTACCTCCAGCAGTGCCCTGCGGGTGGCGCCGTCGGGAAGGCTCAAACCCAGTTCGCGGTCGCACAAATCGGGAGCCCGCAGCCTCGGGTCCACCACGTCGGGCGCCTGCGAGGTGGCGATCAGCGCCACGCCCGGCGTGGCGACCGCCCTCTTCAGCTCGGCCAGGATCATCGTCGCCACCGGTTCGGGCGGATCGGGAAGCAGGGCGTCGATGTCGGTCACCAGGAGCACGCCGCCGCCGTTGATCACATCGGTGACCGCCCGGGCCACCCCCTGATGGCGCTCGGTGGCCGCGAGCGCACCGGTGTCCGGGCCGTCAAGGTCCACGAGTCGCCGGCCCGCGCACACCGCGCGGACCAGTCGGGCTTTTCCGACCCCGGCCGGACCGGTGATCAACACTCCGAGGTTGGGTTTGGCGCCCAGTTTCTCCAGAAGCCCCGGTTCGTCGAGTGCCAGTTTGAGCCACTCGGTGAGCCGGCCGGCCTGGACATGCTGGCCTTTGAGATCGTCGATGCTCACCGCCGGCTCTTCGGGCCATTGCGTGGGTGGACTGATGGCAGCGGTGGAACCGGGGGTCACCTCGCCGCCGGTACCCCAGGTGACCGAGGAGTTCGGCTGTACCGAAACGGGTCCGACGGGGTCGGTTCCGGTCACGGTGAGTAGTTCCGACGTCCAGGTGATCCCGACCGCTGCGGTTAACGCCGAACTCGCCTCGGAGTTCGACGTACCCGGACCGAGGTCGCGTGGTAGCAGCGACACGGTGTCCCCGACGGTCAGCACCTTGCCCAGTAGCGCCTGGCGCAAGGTCGCTGACGACACCGATCTGGTGGCCAGGGCTGATCCGCTCAACGTCACCGATCGCGACCCGTAGACGGTGACCGGCGCCACCAGCACGCTGGCATCCTCGCGTAGGCCGGCGTTGGACAGTGTCACGTCGTCGAGAAGAGCGGTGCCGGTCGGTGTGCCGGCGGGCGCCACGCCGGCGACGGCGGCGGTCGTGCGCGATCCGGTGAGTGACACCGCATCCCATTCCCGAATGCCCAGTGCAGCAATCACTTCCGGGTGTAGACGGACAACGCCGCGTCGCGAGTCGAGGGCGGCTGTGTTCAGTCGTGCGGTCAGGGTCAGGCTCGATGGTGGCCCGGGTCGGCCGGTCATCAATTCGGATGCGTCAGACATCGGTTCGGCCTCCTGGCTTGCGTAGGCCCAACCGGGCCGTCGATCGGCGGTGGGGATTCTCGGCGTTCCTTGCCGCGCGGCGGGCGGCGCGCCGCTGTCCGGGCTTGTCGTCCCACGCTTCCGGGTGTGCGGCGGCCCAGCGTTGGCTGCGGATCGTGAACGGGATGATCAGCAGGTAGCCGGCGATGATGAGCAACACCAGGATGTACGGGAACAGCAGCAGGCCAGCCGCCGCGGCGGCGACCAGGATCAGCAGGATCGGTGCCGCGTTGGCGGGCACCGAGATCGCCTTCAGCGCCAGGGTGGGCACCCGGCTCACCAGCAGTAGCGAGTTCGCGGCCAACCACACGCACAGGAACGCCGGCGACGTCCACCAGCCGTGGCCGAACTGCAGCATCGCGGCAAGCGGTCCGATCACACCGACGGCACCGCAGGGCGCGGGCATGCCCACGAAGTACTGCCGGGTGTAGGCCGGGCGGGTGTCGTCATCGAGCAAGGTGTTGAACCGGGCCAGTCGCAACACGATGCAGACGGCGTAGAGCAGGACGAAGATCCAACCGACCGGTGAGGTCGGCAGCAGGGTGATGTACACGACGAGGGCAGGGGCGACGCCGAAGTTCACTGCGTCAGCCAGCGAGTCGATCTCGGCACCCATCGGGGACTGGGCGTGCAGGGCGCGGGCGATGCCGCCGTCGATGCCGTCGAGTATCGCTGCGGCGCCGATCAGGGCCAGCGCGATATGTGCGCGTCCGTCCAGGGCGAACTTGATCGACGTGAGTCCGGCGCAGATCGCCAGCACCGTGGTGGCGCTGGGCAGGATGCGCAGCCCCCGGTTGGATTGGATCCGGGGGCCAGACGGCACAGGGGGTTTCATCATGGCAGCCGGGCCAGCACCGTCTCGCCGGCCAGGGTCCGCTGTCCCGGTTCGATCTGTACCTGCGAACCGGCCGGCAGGTAGGTGTCCAGCCGCGATCCATACCGGATCAGCCCATAGCTGTCGCCGATCCGCACCGCATCGCCGACGCGAAGATCGCACACGATGCGGCGGGCGATCAGTCCGGCGATCTGCACCACCACCACCTGGTGTCCTTCCGGTGTGCGGATCAGCACGCTGTTGCGCTCATTGTCCGCACTGGCGACCGGCAGGTCAGCCGAATGGAAGCGGCCGGGACGGTGCTCCACGGCGAGCACCTCACCGCTGACCGGGATGCGCTGGGTGTGGGCGTCCAGCAGGGACAGGAAAATACTGATCCTCATCAGCGGTGCGGTTCCGACGCCGAGTTCCGGTGGTGGTGCCGATTCACCGATCAGGCAGACCTCGCCGTCGGCGGGCGCGACGATCACTCCGGTTCGGGTGGGCGGGGTGCGCGACGGTTCCCGGAAGAATGCCGCGTTGGCCCCGGCCGCGGTCAGGCCGGCCCGGCGCACCCAGCGGTGGTGGCGACCGAGGGCCGCCACGACCAGTCCGGCGGAGACGAAGGGCAGGCCGGCCGGGTGCACCCGCGGCACCGAGGATCGCAGCAGGTTCAGCAATCGGTGCGGGCCGGACGTCTCGGTGTCGTCCGCTGAGCGGGGGCGTCGGGCCACGAGCGGTGATTCTACGGGTGCAGGTCCCACAGCCCGACCTGCTCACCGGCGCCGACCTCGGTGACCTCCTCGGCGATGTCGACCAGGCAGTTGGCCGAAGCCAGCCAGCGCAGGTGGTGCGAAGCGGGCGGACCGTAGCTCAGGATGGTCCCGGTGGCGTGGTCGTAGACGCCACGGCGGAACTGGCGTTTGCCGGCCGGGGAGGTGATCGTCTCGGCGAGAACTGCGCGGCGGTGCGGCCGGTTCGGCTGCGGCAAGCCCATCGCCGCGCGCAGTGCGGGCCGGATGAACACCTCGAAGGACACCAGCGCACTGACCGGATTTCCGGGCAGGGTCACGATGGCGGTGCCGTTGACAGTCCCCGCGCCCTGCGGCATGCCGGGCTGCATCGCGACTTTGACGAACTCCACGCCGGTGCGCGCGTCGGCGCCGAAGGCATCCTTGACCACCTCGTAGGCTCCGGCGCTGACACCGCCGGTGGTGATGATCAGGTCGGCTCGGCCGCCGTAGGTGTCCAGTACCGCGCGGAATCGCTCCACATCGTCGTCGCAGGTGATCGTCTCCACCACCTCGGCGCCGGCGTCTCGTACCGCCGCGGCCAGCATGACTGCATTGGACTCGTAGATCTGTCCCGGCCGCAGCGGCGTTCCCGGCATCACCAACTCCGCTCCGGTGGAGATCACCAGCACCCGCTGGCGCCCGATCACCGGCAGTTCGGCGAGCCCCAGCGCGGCCGCCAGGCCGAGAGCGGCCGGCGTCACGACCCGGCCGGCCTGCAGAACGGTGGTGCCGGCGACGACGTCCTCGCCGGCGCGGCGGATGTGCTGGCCGGGCTTCGGGCTCGCGTAGATCGCGACGGTATCGACTCCGGCGTCGGTGCTTTCGACCGGAATCACCGCCGTCGCCAGTGCGGGCAGCGGTGCCCCGGTCATGATTCGATGTGCTGTCTGCGGAGCCAGGGCGAGCGCATCGGTGCGGCCGGCCGGAATGTCCTCGGCGACCGGCAGTGTCACCGGGCTATCGGAACTGGCCCCCGCCACGTCCTCGGACCGTATCGCGTAGCCGTCCATCGCCGAGTTGTCGAAAACCGGCAGCGACAGGGGTGCCACCACGTCGGCGGCGAGCACCAGACCCAGCGCATCGGCTAACGCGGCGGTGGTCGCGGGCCTCGCCGCGATCAACCGGGCGACGACACGCTGGTGTTCTTCGACGCTGCGCATCCGACCCCCGCCGCTAGACCGGGTAGGTGACGCCGGTGAGTTCCTCGGAGACCGACCACAGCCGTTCCTGCACAGCGGTGTCGTGCGACTGCGCACTGGAGGTGACAAGTTTCGGGTAGCCGCGCAATTCGCGGAAGCCGTCCGGGCCGTAGTACTGGCCGCCGCGCACTGCCGGATCGGTGGCCGCCCGCAGGGTGGGCAGCGCACCGAGTTCGGAGGTGTTCAACAGTCGGCCGGAAAGCCAACTGACACCGGGCAGGCCGGCGCCGGGAACGTGGCGGATGAGTTCGGTGGCGGCCACACCCGGATGTGCGGCCACCGCAATGGTCTTGGCTTTCGCCGCCGCCAACCGGCGCTGGAGGTCATAGGTGAACATCAGGTTGGCCAGCTTGGACTGGCCGTAGGAGGCCACCCGGTCGTAGCGGCGGGTCTCCCACTGCAGATCGGCGAAGTCGATCTTCGCCCGGATGTTGTGCGCGATGCTGGCGACCGCCACCACCCGGGACCCGTCTACACCGAGCAGGTTCTTCAGCAGCAGGCCGGTCAGCGCGAAATGGCCGAGATGGTTGGTGCCGAACTGCAACTCGAAGCCGTCGGCGGTGGTCTGCTTCGGCGGGTACATCACGCCGGCGTTGTTGATCAGCAGATCGATCCGCGGGTGGGCGGCCGCGAGTTCGGCAGCCGCGGCCCGCACCGACGCCAGCGAGCCCAGATCCAAGGCGTGCACCGTCACCTCCGCGCCCGGGGACAACGCCCGGATGCGGGCCGCCGCCGCGTCGCCCTTGGCAGTGTCGCGGACCGCCATCACCACCCGGGCGCCACGGGCGGCGAGCACACGGGCCGTGTCATAGCCGAGGCCGGTGTTGGAGCCGGTGACGATCGCCACCCGGCCACTCTCGTCGGGAACGTCTTTCTCAGTCCAAGTCATGCCTTAGAACATAGGCGATCATCGGGTGGGCCTAATCTCTGCACATGGCCGTCGGCGGAGTGCTGTTCGACATCGACGGAGTTCTGGTGACCTCCTGGCGACCCATACCCGGTGCCGCGGCGACCCTGCGGACCCTCGACGAGCATCGGATCCCGCGGTCGTACCTGACCAACACCACGACATTGACGCGTCTGCAGATCGCCTCCGCCCTGTCGGCGGCCGGAATGAACGTGCGGCCCGAGGAGATCATCACCGCCGCACTGCTGACCGCCGACCACGTCCGCGCGCACTACCCCGGGGCCCGTTGTTTCGTGGTCAACAGCGGCGACATCGCCTCCGACATGCCCGGCGTGGACATCGTCGACTCGCTGGCCCCCGGCGCCACACCGGATGTCGTCATCCTCGGCGGGGCCGGACCGGAGTACGACCATCGGACGCTGAGTCGGGTATACGAGTGGATGGCCGCAGGCGTGCCGGTGGTGGCGATGCACCGCAGCACCGCGTGGGAAACCGATGCGGGATTGCTCGTCGACACCGGAATGTATGTGCTCGGGTTGGAAGAAGCGTCGGGGCGGTCGGTGACGGCGGTGGGAAAGCCCGCCCCGGTCGGCTTCGAGGCCGCGGCCGCGCGGATCGGTGTCGATCCCGAAGAGATGCACATGGTCGGCGACGATCTCAATAACGACGTGCTGCCCGCTCAGGTGGTCGGAATGACCGGCGTGCTGGTGCGGACCGGAAAGTTCCGTCAACCCGCCTTAGATCGTTGGGCCATCGACCAATTCGCCATGCAGCCTGATCACGTGATCGACTCGGTGGCCGATCTGCCGACGCTGTTGGGGCTGTGATTGCGACCTCGGTGGATCACATACTTCGCCAACTGCGAAGGTTCTCGATCCGCTCCGAAAGCTGCTCGGTGTTGGCGGCTGCAACAGGTGGGCCGCCGCACATTCGGCGCAACTCGCTGTGGATCCAGCCGTGAGATTTTCCGGTGCGGTGATGGATCGCTGCGACCAGAGTGTTCAGTTCGCGGCGCAACTCGCGCAATTGCCGGTGGGTGGACAGCGGGGCGGGCAGGCCTGACGCCGACCGGGTCGCAAGCTGCTCTTCTTGCCTGCGGCGCAACAGATCCCGCATCTGGGCGGTGTCGAGCAGGCCGGGGATGCCCAGATAGTCCGCCTCCTCGTCACTGCCGGCCGGGGTTGCGGTTCCGAATGACGAGCCGTCGAAGATGACTTGATCCAATTCGGCATCGGAACCCAGAAACTCGAATCCGTCGGCTTCGGCCGGTTCGGTGCGCTGGCGCTCGGCCAGATCGTCCAGGCCCAGCGAGTCGCGGTGCGGCTTGCCCAGCACGTGGTTGCGCTGCGCTTCGAGTTCACTGGCCAACTGCAGCAGCGACGGCACCGACGGCAGGAAGATGCTCGCGGTTTCCCCGGCGGTGCGGGATCGGACGAACCGGCCGACGGCCTGGGCGAAGAACAGCGGTGTCGAGGCACTGGTCGCGTAGACGCCGACCGCCAGACGCGGCACGTCGACACCCTCGGAGACCATTCGCACCGCGACCAGCCACCGACTGGTGCCCGCGGTGAACTCGCTGATCCGCTCCGATGAACCCGGGTCATCGGAGAGCACCAGCGTCGGTGCCTCGCCGGTGATCGCCGTGAGCAGCCCGGCGTAGGCGCGGGCGGCGCTCTGGTCGGAGGCGATCACCATGCCGCCGGCGTCCGGCATTCCGCCGTCGCGCAACTGGCTCAGTCGGGTGTCGGCCGCACTGATCACCGCGGGCATCCACTCGCCGTCGGGATCCAGCGCCGTGCGCCAGGCCCGCGCCGTCTGCTCCGCACTCAGCGGCTCGCCGAGACGAGCCGCGAACTCTTCGCCGACGTTGTTGCGCCAGCGCGCCTCCCCGGAGTAGGCCAGGAAGATCACCGGCCGCACCACCCCGTCGATCAGAGCATCGGAGTAGCCGTAGGTGTGGTCGGCCGTCGAGCGCGCCAGACCCTGTTCGTCGGGGGAGTAGGTGACGAACGGGATGGCGCTGTCGTCGCTGCGGAACGGTGTGCCGGTCAGGCCCAGTCGCCGGGTGGCGTCGGAGAACGCCTCCCGGATGCCCTCGCCCCAGCTTTTGGCGTCGCCGCCGTGGTGGATCTCGTCGAAGATCACCAGCGTCCGGCGGTTCTCGGTGCGGACGCGGTGGCGCATCGGGTGGCTGGCCACCTGGGCGTAGGTGACCACGACTCCGTGATAGTCCTCCGAAGTGGCGGCGTTGGAATTGGAGAACCGTGGATCCAGGGCGATCCCCGCCACCGAACCTGCCGCCGCCCACTGGGATTTGAGGTGTTCGGTGGGCACCACGACGGTGATCCGTTCGACCGTGCCGTCGGCCAGAAGTTCGCCGGCGATCCTCAATGCGAACGCTGTCTTGCCTGCTCCGGGCGTTGCCACCAGGAGGAAATCCTGTGGTTGGGCCGATAGGTAGCGCACCAGGGCCCGCCGTTGCCAGCCCCGCAACGCCCGGGTGCTGGGCGCCTCGACTGCCCGCACCCGCAGGCCTCCCTCCCAATCGGATCGGACTCTAATGCAACCTGATCCGGGTGGACTGCGATGCCGACGCGTGTCGAACGCTCGGTACACCGTGGGTGAACAATCTTGCACTCGGCATGGGCGAGTGCTAAGAATGAGGTTGGCACTCACGACCGGTGAGTGCTAGGTCGGGACGGTGAGACCGCTGCCAACACAGCCGCGGTCGTCCGTCGCGGGCACTGGGCCCGACTCAAGAACGTGTCACCCGCTAATCGGAGGAAACACTTCGCAATGTCCAAGATAATTGCGTATGACGAAGAGGCCCGCCGCGGCCTCGAGCGGGGCCTCAATGCCCTCGCCGACGCGGTCAAGGTCACGTTGGGCCCCAAGGGCCGCAACGTCGTTCTCGAGAAGAAGTGGGGCGCTCCCACGATCACCAACGACGGCGTGTCCATCGCCAAGGAGATCGAGCTCGAGGACCCGTACGAGAAGATCGGTGCCGAGCTGGTCAAGGAGGTCGCCAAGAAGACCGACGACGTCGCCGGCGACGGAACCACCACCGCCACGGTGCTGGCTCAGGCACTCGTCCGCGAGGGTCTGCGCAACGTCGCCGCCGGTGCGAATCCGCTCGGTCTCAAGCGCGGCATCGAGAAGGCCGTCGAGAAGATCACCGAGACCCTGCTGAAGTCGGCCAAAGAGGTCGAGACCAAGGAGCAGATCGCTGCCACCGCCGGCATCTCCGCCGGCGACCAGACCATCGGTGACCTGATCGCCGAGGCCATGGACAAGGTCGGCAACGAGGGTGTCATCACCGTCGAGGAGTCCAACACCTTCGGCCTGCAGCTTGAGCTCACCGAGGGTATGCGCTTCGACAAGGGTTACATCTCGGGGTACTTCGTGACCGATGCCGAGCGTCAGGAAGCCGTCCTGGAGGATCCTTACATCCTGCTGGTCAGCTCCAAGGTGTCGACCGTCAAGGATCTGCTTCCGCTGCTGGAGAAGGTCATTCAGTCGGGCAAGCCGCTGCTGATCATCGCCGAAGATGTCGAGGGTGAGGCGTTGTCCACCCTCGTCGTCAACAAGATCCGCGGCACCTTCAAGTCCGTCGCCGTCAAGGCGCCGGGCTTCGGTGACCGTCGCAAGGCGATGCTGCAGGACATGGCCATCCTCACCGGTGGTCAGGTCGTCAGCGAGGAGGTCGGGCTCTCTCTGGAGACCGCCGATGTCTCGCTGCTCGGCCAGGCCCGCAAGGTCGTCGTGACCAAGGATGAGACCACCATCGTCGAGGGTGCTGGTGACTCGGAGGCCATCGCCGGCCGGGTTGCTCAGATCCGCGCCGAGATCGAGAACAGCGATTCCGATTACGACCGCGAGAAGCTGCAGGAGCGCCTGGCCAAGCTGGCCGGCGGTGTTGCGGTGATCAAGGCCGGGGCTGCCACCGAGGTGGAACTCAAGGAGCGCAAGCACCGCATCGAGGACGCGGTGCGTAACGCCAAGGCCGCCGTCGAGGAGGGCATCGTCGCCGGTGGCGGCGTGGCTCTGCTGCAGGCCGCTCCTGCGCTCGATGAGCTGACGCTCGTCGGTGACGAGGCGACCGGTGCCAACATCGTGCGCGTCGCGCTCGAGGCACCGCTGAAGCAGATCGCCTTCAACGCCGGCCTCGAGCCGGGTGTGGTTGCGGAGAAGGTCCGTAACTCCCCGTCCGGAACCGGCCTTAACGCAGCCACCAACGAGTACGAGGACCTGCTCAAGGCCGGCGTCGCCGACCCGGTCAAGGTCACCCGCTCAGCGCTGCAGAACGCGGCGAGTATCGCGGCGCTGTTCCTGACGACGGAGGCCGTTGTCGCCGACAAGCCGGAGAAGGCGTCCGCACCCGCGGGCGACCCGACCGGTGGCATGGGCGGCATGGACTTCTAAAGTCGCCCAACGAAAAAGCCCGACTCGCTGTCGCGAGTCGGGCTTTTTCGTTGTCCCCAGTGTGGGGACTATGCACAGATCGGCGTGAACTTCCGCGCACAGCACCCACGTTCGTCAGACATCCTGGCGAGCTTGTCCACATGGAACCCTTCCTCGGCAGTGCTGCGGTGCACCGCGGCGAACTCACCCGGCGCGGACTTGCCCGGCATCACAGGGCGATTTACCGGGACGTCTACCTGCACCGTGACGTCGAGTTGACTGCGCGGTTACGGGCGCGGGCCGCATGGCTATCCACGGGCGCTACCTTGTGCGGCCTCTCGGCTGCGGCAGTGCTGGGCACGCAGTGGCTCGATGCCGGGGATCCGGCCGAGATCATTCGAGCAGATCGCCACGCCCCCGCTGGCATCATCGTCCATTCGTGGGATCTGGAAGCCGACGAAGCGCGTGAAGTCGACGGGGTGAACGCAACGACACCCGCTCGGACAGCGTTCGATATCGGGCGGAATCGCCCAGTACCGCAGGCCGTCCCAATTATTGACGCTCTCCTTCGTGTCACCGGCATCACTCCCGGCGAGGTTTGCCTGCTGGCCGATCGGCATCGGGGTGCACGCGGTGTCTCGCGCCTGCGCACCGCCCTCGACTTGACCGACAGCGGTGCCGAATCTCCGCAGGAGAGCCGGCTGCGGCTGATCATTGTCGGTGGTGGACTTCCGCCCCCCGAAACTCAGATCGAGTTTCGCGATCTCCGCATTCGCGTCGATATGGGATGGCGGGAATGGAAGGTAGCTGTCGAATACGACGGCGTGCAGCATTGGACTGACGCCAAGCAACGAGCGTGGGACATCGAACGCATCGAATTGCTGGAGACGGCTGGCTGGACAGTCGTGCGCGTGAGCGCTGCGATGCTGGCCCGGCCATCGATCCTCGTCGAGCGCATCCGAGGCAAACTTCGCGCGGCCGGTTGCCCGATTTGATGCCGACCGTGGGCCTCATGCACGAGTTTCTTCGTTGTTGCGTGCACAGGGCCCACATTCGGGGGTGGACGCTAAACCGCCGGCGCTGGCTGCCGGCCGCGGATGAGGCGTCCCGGCCGAGCCGACGTCGGCACACCGTCGGTGGCGATCACCTCTCCGGAGACGATCGTTGCGACGTAACCGTCCGCCGTCTGGTCCAGGCGGCGGCCACCGGCCGGTAGATCATGGGTGATCGTCGGCTTGTGCAAGGTCAGGCGGGCGTGGTCGATGACGTTGAGGTCGGCCTTGTAGCCGGGCGCGATACGGCCCCGGTCGGCGAGTCCGGCCACCCGCGCCGGCACCGAGGTCATCAGCCGCACCGCTTCGGCCACGCTCAGTCGACCAGAAGCCCGGTCACGGGCCCAGTGCGCCAGTACGAACGTGGGATAGCTGGCGTCGCAGATCATCCCGTAGTGCGCGCCGCCGTCACCCAGGCCCAGGACCACGTCGTCGCGACGGATCAACTCGGCGACGGTGTCCAGCGAATTGTTTTCGAAGTTGGCCAGCGCCACTAGCATCATCGACCGGCCGTCGTCGTCGAGGAGCCGGTCGTAAGCCTCCTCCAGTGGGCTGACGCCGCGGGCCCGTGCCCGAGCCAGGATGCTCTCGTGGGCCTCGGGCTCGTAGTTCGCTGGTTCGGTGAGGGGGAACATCCACTCCCACGCCTGGGCGAAGTACATGAACGGGTGTCCGTCGCCCGGCTTGTCGGCCAGGATGCGCGCCCGCACCTCTGGCTTACGCATCTGCGCCACCCGTTGATCCAGTGGCAGGTCCGCGATCTGTTGATAACTCGGGTACAGCACGAACGGGTTGGCCGTCAGTTCCAGGCCGATCACCAGGCCGATCGGCCTGGCGAAAACCTGCGCGGTGATCTCCGCGCCGGCGGCGTTGAACTTCTCGATCAGGTTCACCGCACCGGGCCAAATCGGATCGCCGGAGTTGCCGGTCGTCAGGGTGAAGGTGACGGGCACGTGTGCGTCGCTCGCGGCCTCGAACACCTGCTGCAGGACGCGCTCGTAGCCACCCGCCGGGATATCCGGGATGAATTGCAGCAGGCCGCCGCCACCGTCTGCCACACCCGAAACGATCGCCGAGATCTCGTCGTAGGCCGCGTCGTACGTCGGGATGGGCGCGCCGCTGCCGGTCTTGTGGAACGCGAACCGTGACGATGAAACACCCAGCGCACCAACGTCGATGGCCTCGGCGGCGAGTTTGCGCATCAGCGCCAGGTCCTCGGGTGTCGCGGGTTCGCAGTCCGCTCCGCGCTTGCCCATGACATATACCCGCAGTGGGGAGTGCGGTAGGTAGGCCGCGACGTCGATATCGCGACGTCGGGAATCCAGCGCATCGAGGTACTCCGGGAAGGTCTCCCAGTCCCACGGCAATCCGTCGGTCATCACCACGCCGGGGATGTCCTCCACCCCGGCCATCACATCGACCAGCACGTCGTGATCCTCGGGTCGGCATGGCGCGAAGCCCACCCCGCAGTTACCCATCACCGCGGTGGTCACCCCGTGTGATGACGACGGACTCATTCGATCCGACCAGATCGCCTGGCCGTCGTAGTGGGTGTGCAGGTCGACGAACCCCGGTGTGACGAGCATTCCGGTGGCGTCGATCTCGAGCGCACCCGGCGCCTCCACGGTGCCCACCGCGACGATGACGCCACCGGACACCGCGACATCGCCGCAGCATGGTTCGCCGCCGACGCCGTCGACGACGGTACCGTTGCGGATGACGAGGTCATAGCTCATAGGAGCAGGTTACGTCGCGGGAGTAGACGACGCCGGAGGGATCGCACGCTGATCGACAAAACCTTGCTGGGGTGGCCCTTTGTCGGTATGCCGTTGATGGTGCTTCTCGGCCTGGGTGTCCGGGAGGGCGCCGCCCCACTGAACGGAGGGACGCCGCAGGTCCCTGGGGTGTCGCAGTTCTCAGGGCCGCCGCAGTGGCTGCTGCTGTTCACCGATCCACGTACCGCCAACGCCGTGCTGATCGCGGCACTGGGAGCTGCGCTGTACCGACGACTGTGGGCCGCGCTGCCGATGATCCTGGTCATTCCGATGGTGTCGATCGGGGCCGCGGCAGGTTTCCAACGGCTGTTCGGGGCGCCGCCGGGGGCGGGTCCGGCGTATCCGAGCAGCCAGACCACGTTGATGGTCGTGGTGTTGGGGATGCTTGTGCTGGCGGTCGGTGTGCGTCGGTGGCTGGCCGCCGCCGCGGTGGTCTTCGTTCTCCTCGGTATCGCGGGAGAGTCCGTCGGCCTGCACAACATCACCGATTCGCTGGGCGCACTGCTGCTGGGCACATCCCTGGTGGCGGTCGCGGCGTCGATCCTGCGCAAGCTCCGGCTGCGCCTGTAAACCGCACGTTCATCCATTGGTAACCCCCGCGTCGCCCGGGGTGGTTAGCTTTCCCGGGTGACCACACAGTTCGAGAACTACACCGTCTTTGACGATGACGATGACGACCCGGTATTGATCGACCCGGCCGGCACCGCCGTCGACACCTGGCGGGAGAACTATCCCTACGACCATCGGATGTCTCGCGATGAGTACGAGGAGCAGAAGCGACTCCTGCAGATCGAACTGTTGAAACTGCAGAAGTGGTCGCAGCGCAACGACCACCGCCACGTGATCGTTTTCGAGGGTCGCGATGCCGCGGGCAAGGGCGGCACCATCAAACGTTTCATGGAGCATCTGAATCCACGCGGCGCACGGGTGGTCGCCCTGGAGAAGCCGACCGAGAAGGAACGTACCCAGTGGTACTTCCAGCGCTACGTCAACCACCTGCCCGCCGCCGGGGAGATCGTGCTCTTCGACCGGTCCTGGTACAACCGCGCGGGCGTTGAACGTGTCATGGGCTACTGCACCGGTAAGCAGCATGCCGAGTTCATCAGGCAGGCACCGCTTTTCGAACAGATGCTCGTTAACGACGGCATCAGCCTGACGAAACTTTGGTTCTCGGTGTCGGTGTCTGAGCAGCGCACCCGCTTCGCCATCCGGCACGTTGATCCGGTGCGGCAGTGGAAGCTCTCACCGACCGACCTGGCATCGCTGGACAAGTGGGACGACTACACCGCGGCCAAGGAAGACATGTTTACCTGGACTGACACCGAGGCAGCCCCGTGGACGGTGATCAAGAGCAACGACAAGAAGCGCGCCCGCATCAACGCGATGCGTCACGTGCTGGGTAAGTTCGATTACGACAACAAGGACCATCAGGTGGTCGGTGCGGCCGACCCCTTGATCGTCGGCCGCGCCCACTCGTCGGACTAACCCCGGCCGAGCACCTGCTGCAGGAACGAGTAGCACAACGCCGCCTTGAAAGCGCTCTGGGCGTTGTCGGCGGCACCGGCGTGACCGCCCTCAATGTTCTCGTAGTACCAGACCGGTTGCCCCGCTACCTCGAGTGCGGCGGTCATCTTGCGCGCGTGACCCGGGTGAACGCGGTCGTCCCGTGTCGACGTGGTGATCAGCATCGGAGGATACGGCCGTTCGGCGACGATGTTGTGGTACGGCGAGTACTCGCCGATGAATTCCCAGTCCGCTGGATTGTCCGGATCGCCGTACTCCGCGACCCAGGAGGCACCGGCCAGCAACAGGTGGAAACGCTTCATGTCCAGGAGTGGTACCTGGCACACCAGTGCACCGAACAACTCCGGGTACTTGGTCGCCATGATGCCCATCAGTAGGCCACCGTTGCTGCCGCCCTGCGCGCCGAGGTGGGCGACATCGGTGATTCCCCGGGACACCAGGTCGGCGGCGACGGCGGCGAAATCCTCAGCGACTCGGTGTCGACCCTCCCGCATGGCCTGGTTGTGCCAGCCCGGGCCGTACTCCCCGCCGCCGCGGATATTGGCCAGCACGTAGGTGCCACCGCGGGCGAGCCACAGTCGGCCCAGCAGCCCGTCATACCCCGGCGTGCGGGACACCTCGAACCCTCCGTATCCCCCCAGCAGGGTCGGGCCCTCAGATTGTGAATCAGACTGCCCCACAACGAAATAGGGCACCTGAGTGCCATCGACGGATGTCGCGAAGTGCTGGGAGACGGTCATCTCGGCCGAGTCGAAGAACGCGGGTGCCCGCTTGATCTCGGTCAATTCGTCGCCCGCACGACCGTGTAGCAGGCGGGAGGGAGTCAGGAATCCACTGGAGTCCAGAAAGATCTCGTCGCCGGTGGGGTCGGCGGCGACGATCACCGTGCTGGCGAAGGTCTCGGCATCGCCGACTCCCTGTACCGCTTCGCGGTGCCACGTCCCGGGTGTGACGATCTCGGTTTTGCTGGCCACGTCGGCCAGGGTGACCATCACCAACCGGTCGCGTGTCCATGCGTACTGATGTAGACAGGTGTGCTCGTCCGGGGAGAACACCACACTCACGTCGGCGGTGCCGTCCAGGAAGCGCTCATAGTCAGCCGCGAGTAGGGAGCCTGCCGGATAGGTGCCGGAACCCCTGTAGTAGTCGGAGCGCAACTCGATCAGCAGCCACTCCCGGTGCACCGACAGGCTGGCGTCGGTCGGCGCGTCGATCCGAATCAACTCACCGGCGCGCAGTTGGTAAACCTCGTCGTTGAAGAAGTCGATGGCCCGGAAGACCAAGGTTCGCTCATAGCCGGGGGTCCGGTCCACCCCGGCGGAGACGAGTACGTCGGTGGGCGATCCGGTGAAAAGCGTCGTAGCCTCGGCCAGTGCCTGCCCGCGTCGCCAGCGCTTGAGCACCCGCGGATAGCCGGAGTTGGTTAGCGATCCCGGTCCGAAATCGGTGCCCACCAGTACGGTGTCGTGGTCCTCCCATGACATCCGGGACTTCGCCTCCGGGAGTTCGAACCCGTCGACCACAAAATCTCTTGTCCCCATATCGAATTCGCGAACTACCGTCGCATCGGAGCCTCCGCGCGAGAGGGAAATCAGTGCGCGGGTGTGGTCGGGTTCGATGACGTCTGCCCCGGCCCACACCCAGTTCTCCTCGTCGCTGCGAGCCAACTCGTCGAGATCGATGATGACGTCCCACCCGCCAGTCGCGCTGCGGTAGCTGTCCAGGGTCGTCCGGCGCCATAGCCCTCGGGGGTTGGTTGCGTCGCGCCAGAAGTTGTAGAGGAACTTGCCTCGGCGCCGCACGTAGGGGATGCGTGCGTCGGTGTCGAGCACCTCCAATGCCTCCGCTCGCATCAGCTCGAAGCGTGCGTCGCCCAATTGCGCGACGGTGGTTTCGTTTCGCGCGCGAACCCAGGAGAGCACGTCGTCGCCGTCGATATCCTCCAGCCAAAGATGCGGGTCGTCGACAATCTTTATCAACCTCACGACCGACACGGTACTGTGAACCTCCACGTTCGCACGGCCAGGAGTCTTTGGTTGCCCATGCCCACTGCGCCACCGCGGTTATTGATCACCGCCGCTGCTGCCGACCTGCTGCGCCGACTCCAGGTGCGGCACGGGCCGGTCATGTTTCATCAATCCGGCGGCTGCTGCGACGGATCTTCGCCGATGTGCTACCCCGAGGGCGAGTTCATCGTCGGTGATCGTGATGTGTTGCTCGGCATTGTGCAAGAAGCCCCGGTGTGGATATCCGGGCCGCAATTCGACACCTGGAAACACACCCAACTGGTGATTGACGTGGTTCCGGGCCGTGGTGGTGGGTTCAGCCTCGAGACGCCCGAGGGGGTGCGCTTCCTGAGTCGGGGTCGGGCGTTCACTGCCGCGGAGGTGGAGTTGCTGCTCGCCGATCCGCCGCTGACCGGTGCGGACTACGAGCGCGGGGCCCGCCCGCAGGTCCGCGAAATACCTCCCCGGCACGCCGACGTCGCTGCGCCCTAGACCAGTAGCAGCCCCGTATCGTTTTCGGTGTGATTCCCCTGCCTCGGGCATGGCTGCTCACAAGTGCGTTGCTGCTGGGCTGCGTCGCCGGCCAGGGGGCTGCCGTGGTGGCCAAGCTGATGGTTGATGACAACCTTCGCCCTGATCTGGTGGTGGCGCTGGTTGTCGGGATACCAAGCCTGGTCGGATTACTCCTGGTGCTGGCCTCCGGCCGTCGCTGGGTCACCGCACTGGGCGCCTTCATCTTGGCGATGGCCCCCGGTTGGCTATCGGTGCTGCTGCTGATCCAGGTGGCCTCCGGTGACTGACACCACGTCCGCCCCGGTCACCGGTTCTGACCTGGAGCCGATGTTCACCACCGGCTCCCAGACAACCGCGGCCCCCACCACCGAACCGCACCCGGCACCGATCTTCGACACCGGACCGCATCCGGGTCCGCTGAACCATGCCGCCTACGAGACCGATACCAACGAGGCCGATCCCTTCCGGGCCGATGACTCCGGGTCCGAACCCGTTCTCGATATCGCTTTCGACGAACCGGATTCGCCCGCGCCGCAGGCCTTCAGCGCGCTGGAACGCGACGACACGGATGCGTTTCTGCGCGCGGTCACCCCCGATCCCATTCCAACGCTGAATGCGACTCCGGTGGCGCGTCCGGTTCTGGTGCCGGGAACCAACGAGTTCGTGGCGCGCTGGCGGTTCGCCCTCATCCTGGCCGGAGTGTGGGTGGTGGCCGCCGCTGCCGGGTTGGGGTTCTACCACTGGTGGTACACCGCCGGGGAAAAAACACTGCCGGTGCTCGGCATCCTCGGGTACCTGGCTGTCTGTATGGCAGCGAGTGTGCTCCTCTCCCTGGTGCCCAACCGTCCGCGGGTGACGGCGTTGGCCGTCGCCGTGATGGCGGCCCCACTCGCGTCGACTGCCGCCGCCGCCGTACTCCACGGCGCCTATTACTTCGAATGGATTGCCCGCCCGGTGATAGGCCCGGTAATAGGCTGAGGCAGTGACTCACTATGACGTCGTCGTCCTCGGCGCCGGCCCCGGCGGTTACGTCGCGGCCATCCGTGCCTCCCAACTCGGCCTGACCACCGCAATCATCGAGCCTCAGTACTGGGGTGGGGTGTGCCTCAACGTCGGCTGCATCCCGTCCAAGGCGCTGCTGCGCAATGCCGAACTCGCGCATCTCTTTGCCAAGGAGTCCGCGACCTTCGGCATCAGCGGCCAGGTGAGTTTCGACTTCGGCGCGGCGTTCGACCGCAGCCGCACAGTGGCCGACGGCCGCGTCGCCGGCGTGCATTTCCTGATGAAGAAGAACAAGATCACCGAGGTGCACGGTTACGGACGCTTCACCGATGCCAACACCATTGCGGTGGAACTCAACGCAGGCGGAACCGAGACGCTGACCTTCACCCACGCGATCATCGCGACCGGCAGTAGCACCCGGCTTATTCCCGGCACCGCACTGTCGGCGAACGTGGTGACCTACGAGGAGCAGATCCTGACCCGGGAACTGCCCGGTTCCATCATCATCGCCGGCGCCGGCGCGATCGGGATGGAGTTCGCCTATGTCTTGACCAACTACGGCGTCGACGTCACGATCGTCGAATTCCTGCCGCGCGCCCTGCCCAATGAGGACGCCGAGGTTTCCAAGGAGATCGAGAAGCAGTACAAGAAACTCGGTGTGAAGATCCGCACCGGAACCAAGGTTGAGTCGATCACCGACGACGGGACCGTCGTCACCGTCGCGGTGAGTAAGGACGGGGTGACCGAGGAGTTGAAGGCCGATAAAGTGATGCAGGCCATCGGCTTTGCGCCCAACGTGGAGGGTTTCGGACTGGAGACGACCGGCGTCGCACTCACTGACCGGGGCGCCATCGCGATCGACGACTACATGCGCACCAACGTGGCGCACATCTACGCCATCGGCGACGTCACCTCTAAGTTGCAACTCGCTCACGTCGCCGAGGCGATGGCCGTGGTGGCCGCGGAGACGATCGGCGGGGCCGAGACGATGACGTTGGGCGACTACCGGATGATGCCCCGGGCCACGTTCTGCCAGCCGCAGGTCGCCAGTTTCGGACTCACCGAACAACAGGCCCGCGACGAGGGCCACGACGTCAAAGTCGCGAAGTTCCCGTTCAGCGCCAACGGAAAGGCGCACGGGCTGGCCGACCCGGTCGGCTTTGTGAAGGTGATCGCCGACGCCAAGTACGGCGAACTGCTCGGTGCGCATTTGATCGGACCGGACGTCTCGGAATTGCTACCCGAGTTGACGCTGGCGCAGAAGTGGGATCTGACCGTCGACGAACTCGCCCGAAACGTTCACACCCACCCGACGCTGTCGGAGGCACTGCAGGAGTGCTTCCACGGCCTCGCCGGCCACATGATCAATTTCTGATGCGGATCCGGTGAGATCGGCCGTTATCGCCGGCGTCGGCGGAGCACTGCTCGGCCACATCCTGTGGCTCCTCGGTATGTCGTTGGCCACCGGATCTTCCTCGGTGTCCACCGCGGTCCTGGTGGTCTCCGCGGCCCTGCTGATCCTCGCGGGCTTGCTGATCTACCAGGGGTGGCAGTGCTACCAGCGCAAGCAGATCACCATGGCGGCCTTTTTGGGCGGGTTGGCCCTCTCCCCGGTGATATTCACCACTATCGTGCTGGGCGTGACCTACCTGTAGTTCCCGGCCCAGTAGGTTCCGGCCCGGTAAGCCCTGGCTTGTTGGCATTCAACAGGGGGTTTGGCATGATCCGGAGCCATGGGGAACGACGCGGCGGTAGGCGATGGTCTGGCCAAGGTTCTGATGCCGGTTCCCGACCCGCACCCCGACGTCTTCGATCTTGAGTGGCCGCTGCGGATGGCCGACGTGGACCGCACCGGCCGACTGCGCCTCGACGGTGCCTGCCGTCACATTCAGGACATCGGCCAGGATCAGTTGCGTGAGATGGGCCACGAGGCCACCCACCCGCTGTGGATCGTCCGGCGCACCATGGTGGACCTGATCAGACCCATCGAGTGGCAGGACATGCTGCGGATGCGCCGCTGGTGCTCGGGCACGTCCAACCGCTGGTGCGAGATGAGGGTGCGTATTGACGGCCGCCGGGGCGGCCTGATCGAGTCCGAGGCGTTTTGGATCAACTTCAACCGCGAGACCCAGGGCCCGAGCCGGATCGCCGACGATTTCATGTCGGGTCTGCAGCGCACCACGGACGTCAACCGGCTGCGCTGGAAGGCGTATCTGAAAGCCGGATCCCGCGACGATGCCGAGCAGATTCGCGAGTTCGGCATCCGCGTCACCGACATCGACATGTTCGATCACGTGAACAACTCGGTGTACTGGGGTGCCGTCGAGGACTACCTCTCCGCGGCGGCTCCCGAATTGCTGACCGGTCCGACCCGGGTGACCATCGAGCACGACGCCGCGGTCGCCCTCGGGGACAAACTGGAGATCCTGGCACACGTCTACCCACCGGGTTCCACGGATAAGTTCGGACCCGAGCTCACCGACCGCACCGTCAGGACCCTCACCTACCTGGTCGACGACGAAACCAAAGCGGTCGCGGCGATCTTCGCCTTGCCGAACTACCAGGGGGCGGCATGACTCAATCGGCGATCCACCGCGTCGGCGTCATCGGTGCCGGCCAGATGGGCGGCGGCATCGCCGAAGTCTGCGCGCGAGCCGGAGTCGACGTCATCGTCTTCGAGACCTCCGAGGCGCTGATCGACGCCGGCCGGACCCGCCTGACCAAGAGCCTGGATCGCGGCGTCAGTGCGGGCAGGATCACCGAGGTCGAGCGGGACGGCGCGATCGGCAAGCTGCGCTTCACCACCAGCCTGACCGACCTGGCTGATCGTCAGCTGGTCATCGAGGCGGTGATCGAGGACGAGGCGATCAAAGCGAGCATCTTCAGTCAGCTCGACCAGATCGTCACCGACCCCGGCGCGGTGCTGGCATCGAACACCTCCAGCATCCCGATCATGAAGCTGGCTGCGGCGACCGGAGATCCCGGCCGGGTGCTCGGCCTGCACTTCTTCAACCCGGTCCCGGTGCTGCCGCTCGTCGAGTTGGTGACGACACTGGTCACCGACGAGGCTGCGGCCGCGCGCACCGAGCGATTCGCCGCCACGGTGCTCGGCAAGCAGGTGGTGCGGTGCGGTGATCGGTCCGGTTTCGTGGTCAACGCCCTGCTGGTGCCCTACCTGTTGGCGGCGGTCCGGATGGTGGAGTCCGGGTTCGCCACCGTCGAAGACGTCGACACCGCAGTCGTGGCCGGGTTGTCCCATCCGATGGGCCCACTGCGACTCTCCGACCTGATCGGCCTGGACACCCTCAAGCTGATCGCCGATAAGATGTACGAGGAATTCAAGGAACCGCTCTACGCCCCGCCGCCGCTACTGCTGCGGATGACCGAAGCCGGCTGGCTGGGCAAGAAATCGGGCAGAGGCTTCTATACCTATTAGAATCAACTGCGTGCTGTTATCAAGACCCTTGAAGGGTAGGCGTTGATGGCGAACGTCGAATCGGACCTGACTCCCTACTACGACGAGTCGCAGTCCATCTACGACATCTCGAACGATTTCTTTGCCCTGTTCCTGGGCCCCACCATGGGATATACCTGTTCCTATTTCGAGCGCGACGATATGACGCTCGATGAGGCCCAGGTGGCGAAATTCGACCTTGCCCTGGGCAAACTCGACCTGCAGCCCGGAATGACTCTTCTCGACGTCGGCTGCGGTTGGGGTGGAGCGATGGAGGTGGCGGTCCAGAATTACGACGTCAACGTCATCGGCATCACTTTGAGCAAAGCTCAGTCGGAGTTCGCCCGGGAACGGCTCGCGAAGCTGGACACCGAACGTTCCATCGAGGTCCGTCTGCAGGGCTGGGAGGAGTTCGACGAGCCGGTCGACCGCATCGTCAGCATCGGCGCGTTCGAGGCGTTCAAGGCCGAGCGCTACCCGCTGTTCTTCGAGCGCGCCTACAAGATCTTGCCTCGCGATGGCCGGATGCTGCTGCACACCATCCTGGCGCATACCCAGAAGTTCTTCCGCGACAACGGAATCAAGCTCACGATCAGTGACCTGAAGTTCATGCGGTTCATCGGCACCGAGATCTTTCCCGGCGGACAACTCCCGGCCGTGGAGGACATCGAGTTGTTGGCCGAGGGGTCCGGTTTCACGCTGGAGCGAACCCACCTGCTTCAGCAGCACTACGCCCGGACGCTGGACATGTGGGCGGACAACCTGGTCGCCAACCAGGAGCAGGCGATTTCGCTGACCTCCCAGGAGGTCTATGACCGCTACCTGAAGTACCTCACCGGATGTGCTGATTTCTTCAGGCGGGGCATCACCAACGTCGGTCAGTTCACCCTGGTCAAGGCCTGATCGGTCAGCCTGCTCACGCTTGGGCCAGCTTGGCCTTCTCGGCCTCGACGTCGAACTCGGCGTCGGGCCAGCTGAGGTTCATACCCTTGAGGGCCTCGATCAGCAGTTCGGTGACGGCCAGTTGGCTGTACCACTTCTTGTCGCACGGCATCACGAACCACGGCGCATGTTCGGTCGACGTCCGGTCCAGCACCGCCTGATACGCGTCCTGGTAGGCCGGCCATAGTTTGCGCTCCTCGAGATCGCCCGGGTTGTACTTCCAATACCGGTCTGGTCGTTCGAGTCGTTCGGCGAGGCGACGCTTCTGCTCGTCGAGAGAGACGAACATCGCAACCTTGACTACGGTGGTGCCTGATTCGGTGAGTTCTTTCTCGAAGGTGTTGATCTCGTCGTAGCGCGCTTCCCAGACGTCGCGAGGCACCAGCTCGTGGACGCGAACCACCAGTACGTCCTCATAGTGCGAGCGATCGAAAACGCCGATGTGACCGGCCGGCGGCAGCGCGTTGTTGATCCGCCACAAGAAGTGATGCGCGCGCTCTTCCTCGGTCGGCGGACCGAATCCGGTGTAGCGGATTCCCATCGGATTGCTTGCTCCCACAACATTTTTGACGATGCTGCCCTTGCCGGCGGTGTCCATCCCCTGCAATACCAGCAGTAGTGAGCGGGTATCGCCCGACTTGCCGTTGGCGTAGAGCATCTCTTGAAGACCAGCGAAGCGTTCGTTGCGCTCGGCCTGGATCTCTGCTGCCGCGGCGCGGTTACCGGTGAAACCGGGACTGGCATCGGTGTCGATGTCGGCGATCCGATCGCCGGCGCGGAAACGCAGAATCTGCTGGGGCTGGTGAGTCCACTGCGACGGCAGATCGTTCATGGCGCCAGACTAGGGGATCGACGGCAGCACCGGGGCGGGGTGGGGCGTGGAGTTGAAAATCTGCAACGACCCGCCCGCTTCGACGATGCCGCACAACGAACCCCAGCACATCATGGTCAGGTAGTCGATCAGATCGGTGCTTGTCATGCGGGGATCCGACATCCAGGAGTGGGTCGCCAGTTGCACTCCGCCGACGATCATGAAGGCCCAGGGTTCCACTCCGCGGGTGTCCATTCCGACCGCTCGCATGCGCTGGCGCAGCACCAGGGCCAGCATCCGGGCGATGATCCTTTCGGAGTCGGCGATGACCTTGTTCTTACTGACCGAACTGTTCGCCATCACGAACCGGTAAGGCTCGGGTTCGGCCGCGACCGTCTCGACGTACGCGCGGATGATTTCGTGGGTCAGGTCAAATCCGTCGAGGTCGGTGGACAGCGCGCCGGCCAGGCTGGGGATCAGGGTGGTCTGCGCGAACCGCATCATCACGGCCGTGGTCAGGTCGTTCTTATCGACGAAGTACCGGTACAGCACCGTCTTGGACACGCCGATGTCCGCGGCGATCTCATCCATGCTGACGTCGCGGCCCCGGCGCCGGATGGCGTCCAGGGCGCCGTCGACGAGTTCGGTGCGCCGTTCCACCTTGTGCCGGTGCCACCGGCGCTTTCGCCCGTCGGTCTTGGTCGCGGCGGGGCTGATCTGGTGCGTCACGCTCATCTGATCCGTCCCATTTCCTGGTGCAGTCTACGGGTATGTGGATGATGGAGGAGTGGTAGCCGAACCCAGCCTTGCCCGCCGCCCGGTCCGCGGCGGGCCGTCGTTAGCGGAATCATTTGCCGGCGCGGACCCCGAGACCGACGCCGATCGGCTGCGCAACCTACGCCGGATGAAGGCCGTGGCGCTGGGTTTTTTGGTTGGTGCGACGGTGATCTTCCTGGCCTGCCGGTGGGGCCAGGCCCACGGCGGGCCGGGCTGGCTCGGGTACCTGGGCGCCGCGGCCGAAGCCGGCATGATCGGTGCGCTGGCCGACTGGTTCGCGGTCACGGCTCTGTTCCGCCACCCCCTTGGGCTCAAGATTCCGCACACCGCCATCATTCCGCGCAAGAAAGACCAGCTCGGCGAGGGGCTCGGTACCTTCGTTCGAGAGAATTTCATGTCGCCGGACATCGTCGAGGCGAAGTTGCGCGATGCGGAGATCGGCGGCCGGGTCGGCAAGTGGCTCTCCGATCCGCGGCACGCGACACGGGTGGCCACTGAGGCCTCCACCGCGTTGCGCGCGGTGGTGGAGTTGCTCAACGACGAGGACATCCAGCAGGTCATCGACCGCACGATCGTCAAGAGGCTGGCGGAGCCGCAGTGGGGTCCGCCGGCCGGACGGGTTCTGGCCTCGCTGCTGGCCGAGAATCGGCAGGAGGCGCTCATTCAGTTGCTGTGCGATCGTGCCTTTGAGTGGTCGCTGAACGCCGGCGAGACGATCGAACGCGTCGTCACTCGGGATTCCCCGACCTGGTCGCCACGGTTCGTCGACAACCTGGTGGGCGATCGCATCCATCGCGAGTTGATGGACTTCACCGACAAGGTGCGTCGCAACCCCAACCATGAGTTGAGGCAGTCGGCCAACCGGTTCTTGTTCGAGTTCGCCGACGATCTGCAAAACGACGAGGCAACGATCGCGCGTGCCGATGCCATCAAGGACCAACTGATGGCCCGTGACGAGGTCACCCGTGCCGCCGAGACCGCGTGGAAGACGCTCAAACGGCTTGTGTTGGAGGGCGTCGATGATCCGTCCAGTGCCCTGCGCGCCCGGATCACGGATTCGGTGGTGCGGATCGGGGAGTCGTTGCGCGATGATGCCGAACTGCGCGACAAAGTGGACAACTGGGTCATACGGGGGGCGCGGCATCTTGTCGAGCAGTACGGCGGGGAGGCAACGGCGATCATCACCGACACGATCGAACGTTGGGACGCCGAGGAGGCCAGTCGTCGCATCGAACTGCACGTCGGGCGGGACCTACAGTTCATCCGGATCAATGGCACGGTGGTGGGTGCGCTGGCCGGCCTGGCCATCTACTCGATCGCCAAATTGCTGTTCTGATCTGCGCTAGCAGGCCGCTTGCAATAGTTAGCACTAACGGGTATCGTGAGGGATGTCCGACACCGACAGCTAATTCGCAAGGGAGACGAGCCGTGCCGCAGGATGGTGATATCTCTGCCGTGGTGAGTAATGCCGCGCAGGATATCGGCAGCTTCATCCGAACCCAGCGCGAGTCTGCCCAGGTGTCGGTGCGACAACTCGCCGAACGGGCGGGAGTGAGCAACCCCTATCTGAGCCAGATCGAACGAGGACTGCGTAAGCCTTCGGCCGAGGTGCTCAACCAGATCGCCAAGGCGCTGCGGCTGTCAGCTGAGGTGCTCTACGTCCGGGCCGGCTTTCTTGAGCCCGGGCAGCAGAGCCAGGTGCCGGATGCGATCGTCGCGGACTCCGCGATCAACGAGCGGCAGAAGCGGGTCTTGCTCGACATCTATACGTCGTTCTGCTTGCAGAACGGGGCTGCACAGGAGGAGTTGCCCACCGGATAGTGGGCTTCGCCAAGCGGCAGCGCAACGCTGTTCAATCACCACCTAAGAAGAATCATCACAGAAAATGAATCGAAAGGAGCCAGTCAAATGGCTGAGTACAACACCGTGGAAGAACTGAAGGCCCCGCTTTTGGCGGCAGTCGGCGCCGCCGACCTCGCGCTTGCGACCGTCAATGAGATCCTGAGCAACCTTCGGGATCGGGCCGAGGTGGCCGGCGACCGGATGGATGACCGTCGCGCCGCGTTGACCCGGCTGCAGGAGAAGCTGCCCAAGCGAACCGGCGAACTGCGCGAGAAGCTGAGCACCGAGGAGTTGCGCAAGGCGGCGGAGGAGTTTCTCGACGACGCCACCGATACCTACAACTCTCTGGTGGAGCGCGGCGAGGCCGCTCTCGATCGGCTGATGGGCCAGCAGGACTTCAAGGAGGCCGCCGACCGCGTCGAGGGTTACGTCGACCAGGCCGTCGAGCTGACTCAGGAGGCGTTGGGCAACGTGTCGGCGCAGACTCGCGCGGTCGGCGAGCGTGCCGCCAAGCTGGTCGGCGTTGACCTCCCGGTCAAGAAGGCCCCGGCCCGCAAGGCCGTCAAGAAGGCCGTCACGGCCATCAAGAAGGCTCCGGCCCGCAAGGCTCCGGCCAAGAAGGCCGTCAAGAAGGCCGTCAAGAAGGCCGTCAAGAAGGCGCCGGCCCGCAAGCCCGCCAAGAAGGCCGTGAAGAAGGTCGTGGCTCGCAAGGCTCCGGCTCGCAAGGCTCCGGCTCGCAAGGCTCCGGCTCGCAAGGCTCCGGCCAAGGCGGTCAAGCGGACGGTCAAGCGGACCGTCAAGCGGACTCCGGCCAAGCGGGTCACCCAGAAGTAAACCCCGGCACAACCACCGGGTTCGACGACGAGACGACACCCGCCTACCCTTGAAGCCGTGAGGCTTGAAGGCGTGGCGGGTGTCGTTCTCGTTTTTCTGTCGTGGGCGGTCCTCGCGGTGACCGCTTTCGCGTTCGTCAACGCCGCCAGGCAACGGCCCGACGCCTATCCGGCCGCCGACAAGTTGACCAAGCCGAAGTGGCTGGGGATCCTCGGTGTCGCCGGGCTGCTGTCCTACGTGCTGGGAGTGACCGGCATGGTCATCGCCGCGGTCGCTGCCGGCGTCTACCTGGTGGATGTTCGTCCCAAACTGCTCGAAGTTCAGGGGAAGTCGCGCTGATCATGCGTGGGCTTCGGCTGGCCATGCTGCTGGTGGCTTTTCCACTGGCATCTCTGGCGCCCGTAGCGTCTGCCGAGGGCCTCAGCGGGCCTTACATCGACCACGTCGGCTGGGTCGGCGGCGGCGGGGCGAGCCTGCGGGTCTACCCCAGCACGGTGGGCCGGGCCGCGGCCGGCCAGTTGGACAAGAGTGCTGTCCAGTCCGAACAGGCCTGGCGCGAAGTGCTGGCGTGGGCGCCGGAGGCCGACACCCCGGGCATGCGCGCTCAGTTCGTCTGCCACTGGCATTTCGCTGAGTTGGCCCAGCCCGGCAAGACCAGTTGGAATCTCGAGGCATGGCGGCCGTTCGTCGACGACGACGCGATGGTGGCGTCCCGGTGCAATCCGGGCGGCGCCGAAGAGGTTCTCTAGCCGACCCCCGCGAAGCAGGCGTCCTGCTGCCCATTGGGAATCGTTGCGTCTCGGGTCACGAACCGGGCATTAACGCCGCCGTCGGTCACCCGCACGCTCTCGGCGCGAATCCCCATCGGCAGATTCTTGGTCAACGCGGTGGTGAAAACGTCCAGCGCAGGCTGCACGCTTTCGCGGGGCAATGTGAAGCCCAGACCGCTCACCTTGAGCACCTCCAGGGACAGACCGTCATCAACAACCTGCGGCCTGACCGTCACGGTGCCGAGCGCCGCCTGGATTTCCAGGGTTCCGTCGGCCGGGTCGGCGGTGACGTTGTTGACCAACCCGCCCAGCAACGGGATGACGCCCTGCACGGTTTGTTTGATGCCCTCGGTGGACCAGGTGATGTCGGCGTCCAGTGCACCGAGAGTGCCTGCTGATTCCGCGGTGGGGTTGATCCGGACGTCATCAAGGGTCAGCGTGAGCTTCATGCCTTTAGCCTCGCGGATCTGATTGCCGGCGGTCTGCACCGTGATGTCGCGGTAGGAGTGGGTGAAGTGCTGCACCAGGAACGGCCGCAACCCGAACGAGGCGGTCGCGCTGTCCTTGATCACACAGCTGACGGCTTTGGCCACGATTGAGTCGGCGGTGCGGCGAGCGTACAACTCCGCGCCCAGCAGACCGGCCAGGGCGACCGCCGTGACGATGACGAGGATGAGGATCATCGACAGCGGATCGCGCCGCGACGCCTCGTCCGGGACTGGCTGCTGCGGGAACTGCTGGGTGGGTTGGGGCGGGTACTGCTGCGGGTACTGCTGCGGGACTGGCTGCTGCGGGAACTGCTGGGTGGGCGGCTCCGGGAATCCGGGTGGGGGGCCCGTGGGCGGGATCGTCACGGGTGCGATCCTGCCCTACCGGGACGCAATTCGGCCGGTCTGTGCGATCACGGCGCGGTTGTTCAGGACCGGGAGGGTTTTGCGGACCGCTTCGAGGCCGCCGATGTCGAGATCGCAGACCAGCAGCTGGGGGCTTGAACCGGCTGACACCAGCACCTCGCCCACCGGCGATGCCACCAGGCTGCCGCCGACACCGGTCGGCGCGGTCGAGCTTTCTGCCAAGTCCGGTCCGGGGTAGGCCTGCCCGGCGGCGGCGAGGAAGCAGGTCGTGTCGAGTGCTCTCGCCCGCGCCAGAAGGGTCCACTGATCCAGCTTGCCGGGACCCGCGCCCCAGGACGCACTGACGGTGATCACCGACGCGCCGCGGTCGGCGAGTTCGGTGTAGAGGCTGGGGAACCGTACGTCGTAGCACAGCGTCACGCCGACGCCGATCCCGTCGACGCTGATCACCACCGGATTGCCGCCGGGGGCGACGGTCGCCGACTCGGTGAAGCCGAAGGCGTCGTACAGGTGGATCTTGTCGTAGCGGTTCTCGACGCCGCCGCCGGTGGCCAGCAGGGTATTGGTGACGCGGTCATCGGATGCCGGGGTGAACATGCCGACCACTACCGTCAGGTCTGCCGCGGCAGCGATCTTGCGGACCGCATCGGCCCAGCGGCCGTCGATTGGTTCGGCGATCGGTGCCAGCGGAACCCCGAGCCGACACATTGTCGCCTCCGGGAACACCACCAGCCTCGCGCCCGACTCCGCCGCACGACGGGTGTAGTCCTCGACGATCGCCAGATTGGACGACGGGTCGGTGCTGGAGAGAATTTGTGCGCACGCGATCCGCATGTCCGTCAGCCTAACGGCGGAGCCACGGGTTAGTTGCGTGGCGGAGCCACGGGTTAGTTGCGTGGCGGAGCCACGGTCGCCCAGGGCACCGTCAGCACCGCATCGCGCAAGCTGCGACGCGGAGCTTCCACCGGCACACCGGCATCGATCAACGCCGACAGCATGGCTCGCCACCGCGCGCGCGGACCGAATACCGATTGGCCTGCCACTGCTGCCCACGCGCGATCGGCATCGGTGAGCAAAGTATGGATGGGTTGACCCGGAAAATTATTGTGGATAAGCACTTTGGGTAACCGCTCGGCGAGATCGGACGGTGTGTCGATGGCACGCGGATCACAGGCCAGCGTAAGACTCACCGGTCCGTCGCGGTCGAGTAATACCCAGCAGCAGCGCCGGCCCACCTCATCGCAGGTACCGTCCAGGATCAATCCGCCCGGAGTAAGTTGTGCCGCCATGGTCTGCCAGGCCTCGGCGACGGACTCCTGCGGATACTGCCGCAGCACATTGAACGCGCGCACCAGAACTGGTCGAAGGCCCGCCAACTCGAAACCGCCGAGTGCGAAATCCACGCCGTCCTCCGCGGCGTCATGGGCCGCGGCCACCCGTTCGGGGTCGATTTCGAGTCCGACGACGCGCACCGCCGGGGCCACCCCGCGCAATCGCGCGGCGAGTTCGAGCGTCGTCACCGGGACCCGTCCGAATCCGAGGTCAACGACCAACGGCGCCTCGGTGGAGTGCAATGCTGCGCGCACCCGCGGAGAACCCGTCAGCCACCTGTCGGCGCGACGTAACCGGTTGATCGCGGTGGTGCCGCGCGTCACCATCCCCACGGGGCGAAGCGGCTTAGCGATGGCCGCCGATCCAATCAGCGGTGAACTCGCCCTCCTTGGCGAACAGCGTCCGCAGGCCGTTGGCGAGCAACTGCTCGATCTGCCCGCCGATGAGCGGAACCCGCGCCGTGCAGACGGTCTCCAGACGCATCTGACTGCCCGGCGAGGTGTTGAGCAGCGTGTAATCGCCGGTGACCTGAACCGGCACGGCGGGGACGATGGCGCGGTAGTGGCCGCGGGCGGTGTTGGTGGCCTCGTCGAACGGGTCGAAATGCTGCTCGCGGGTGATGACGAAGGTTCCCGGCAGGACCGGCCGGGCGATCGGAGGGAGGTCGCGCGCCGACAGGATGTGCGAGAACGCGACGTCGGTGCCGCTGTCACCGGTGGCGAAGTGGGCGATTTCGGTCTCGGCGGCGTTGTCCCGGTAGAACGCGACGAGGTCCTCCCAGTAACCGATGCCGGTGAAGTTCCGGTACATCTCGGCAGCCGGCACGTCGACGTCGACGGTGTAGACCATGCTGCGGGGCATGGCCTTACGGTACCGCCGGTCTCAGCGGTCCCCGGCGAGCCATCGGGTGGTGAAGCGTTGTTCGGCATTGAGGAGATCGACGAGTTGGTTGCCGATGAAGGTCTCCAGTTTGCCGCCCACCAACGGCACTCGGACCGTCACCGTGGCGTCGAATGACAGGCGGGCGCCGGCGTCGGACGGTGCGAGTTCGGCCGCACCGTCGACCCGCACCGGAGCCCCGGCGATCCCGCCGGTGATCGCCGCGGTGGCCCGCCGGTCGATCAGTGGGGTCCATGTCTCCTGCCGGCGGATCTGAAGATCGCCACGGTGGAACTGTGAGACGAACCCGGGCAGCCGCGATGACCTGATCACCTGCGTGGTCACTACCTCGACACCGCCGTCGGCGCCGAGCGTGATCGAGTCGAGCCTGGCCTCGTCGACGCCCGAGTCGGCCAGTCGGGCCAGCCAGTACTTTTTCGCGCGAAGGGCGCGGTGCAGTTTTGCGACCGTGGTGTCGTACTCGGTCGCCATGTCGAATGAACGCGGCATAGCCGAAGAGGTTACGTTAACGTGCGTGACCCATCGGGAGGAGTTCGGTGGCGCGAAGGTCGATTTCGACGTCCCGCTGGCCGCGCTGACCACGCTGCGGGTGGGCCCGGTCGCGGAGCGGGTGATCAACTGCGTCACCGAAGCCCACATCGTCGCCACCCTCCGGGAACTGGACGGCCATGACAGCCCCGTGCTGGTGCTCGGCGGTGGATCCAACGTGGTCATCGCCGACGATCTTGCCGACCTGACCGTCGTGCGGGTGGCCAGCGCCGCGGTCAGCGTGGAGTCCGGGTTGCTGCGCGCCGGCGCCGGTGCCGCCTGGGACCACGTCGTCGGCGTGGCCGTGGATGCCCGCCTCGGCGGCCTTGAATGCCTTTCCGGCATACCGGGTTCGACGGGTGCCACGCCGGTGCAAAACGTTGGTGCCTACGGGGTCGAGGTGGCCGACACGATGACCCGCGTGAAACTTCTGGACCGGCCCACCGGCGACGTGCGCTGGGTGCCGGCCGAGGAATTGGATTTCGGCTACCGGCACAGCACGCTCAAAAACACCTCGCAGGCGATCGTTCTCGAGGTGGAGTTCGCCCTGGACGAGCGGGGGCTTTCGGCACCGTTGCGCTACCCCGAACTCGCCGCCACCCTCGGGGTGCCGCTCGGCTCCCGCGCCGACCCAGTTCAGGTTCGCGCGGCGGTGCTGTCATTGCGCGCCCGAAAGGGCATGGTGCTCGACCCGGCCGACCCCGACACCGTCAGCGTCGGATCGTTCTTCACCAACCCGGTGGTGGCTGTTGACCAGTTAGACCGGATGCAGGCCGACGCCGAGGCCCCGATCCCGCACTACCCGGCACCGGACGGGGTGAAACTCGCCGCAGGCTGGCTGGTCGAACAGGCTGGCTTCGGCAAGGGGTTCCCCGGCGCAGGGCCGTGTCGGCTGTCCACCAAGCACGCGCTGGCGCTGACCAACCGCGGCGGCGCCACCACCGCCGACGTGCTGGCGTTGGCGCGGACCGTACGCGACGGGGTGTACGCGACATTCGGGGTGCGGCTTGTCCCGGAACCGGTACTGGTGGGCTGCGATCTTTAGCAGTCAGGTCCGGCGGTGGAACCGGCCGGCGCTGGCTTGGTCGCGCGGGCGGACGACGATCTGGTCGATGTTGACGTGTGCGGGCCGGGATGCGACGAAGCCGATTACCTCGGCGACGTCGTCGGCGGATAGCGGGGTGATGCCCGCGTACACGGCCTGCGCGCGTTCCTCGTCGCCGCCGAAACGCACCAGCGAGAACTCGGTCTGCACCGCGCCGGGGGCGATCTCGGTCAGTCGGACCGGCTGTCCGAGCAGTTCGCCGCGCAGCGTTCGGTGCAGGGCGCCCTGGGCGTGTTTGGCGGCGGTGTATCCGCTTCCGCCGTCGTAGACCTCCAGCGCCGCGATCGAGGTGACCGTGACGATGAGGCCGTCGCCGGAGGCGACCAACTTCGGCAGCAGCGCCCGGGTCACCCGCAGCGTGCCCAGCACGTTGGTCTCCCACATCCAGCGCCAGTTGTCCAGATCCGCCTCGGCAACCCGCTCGAGGCCCTTGGCCCCGCCGGCGTTGTTGACCAGGACGTCCACCCGGTTCAGGCCCGCGGCAAGCGCGTTCACCGCGGCGTCATCGGTGACGTCGGCCACCACGGCCGTGCCGCCGATCTGCTCGGCGAGTCGACGAATCTGATCACCGCGGCGGGCCACCGCGATCACGTGAAAACCCTGAGCGGCCAGGGTCCTTGCGGTCGCCTCGCCGATGCCGGCGCTGGCGCCGGTCACCACCGCGACGCGGGAATGGGCATCCGGGTGTGCGGTCATCGGGTCCAACCCTAGTCAGCCGGGCGCCGGGCCGGAGGCGGCGTTCTCACCGGCGGGGTAAACCGTTAGTGCCGGCGGCTCACACGGCGGTGTAAACATGTAGGGGTGCGCCATCCTGAGGATCTGACCGACGGTGACGTGCTGCCCCGGCGGGTGGCGGTGCTGTCGGTTCACACCTCGCCGCTGGCCCAGCCCGGCACCGGTGATGCCGGCGGGATGAATGTCTACGTCCTGCAGACCGCGCTGGGTATGGCCCGCCGCGGAGTGGAGGTCGAGATCTTCACCAGGGCAACCTCCTCGGCCGAACCCTCGGTGGTCTCAGTGGCTCCCGGAGTGACGGTGCGCAACGTGGTCGCGGGTCCGTTCGAAGGTCTCGACAAATACGACCTCCCCACCCAGTTGTGTGCGTTCACCGCCGGCGTGCTGCGCGCCGAGGCCAACCATGAGCCGGGGCACTACGACGTGGTGCACTCGCACTACTGGTTGTCCGGTCAGGTGGGCTGGCTGGCTCGAGATCGCTGGGCGGTGCCACTGGTGCACACCGCCCACACCCTGGCCGCGGTCAAGAACGCCGCTCTCGCTGACGGCGACGCTGCCGAGCCGCCGCTGCGCGCCGTCGGCGAACAGCAGGTGGTGGACGAGGCTGACCGGTTGATTGTCAACACCGAAGAGGAAGCACACCAACTGGTTTCGCTGCACAACGCCGATCCGAACCGTATCGACGTCGTGCATCCGGGCGTCGATCTGGACGTTTTTACTCCGGGTGAACGGGCTTCTGCCCGCGCGGCACTGAATTCCTCGGTGCCGGAGTTGGGATTGTCGGCGACGCAGCGCGTGGTGGCGTTCGTCGGACGCATCCAACCCCTCAAAGCGCCCGACGTGCTGCTGCGGGCCGCCGCCCTGCTGCCCGGAGTGCGTGTGCTCGTCGTCGGAGGTCCGTCGGGAAGCGGCCTGGCCGCCCCCGACAACCTGGTGCGACTGGCAGCCGACCTGGGCATCGCAGACCGGGTGAGTTTCCTGCCCCCGCAGACCCGCGAACAACTTGCCAACGTGTATCGGGCGGCCGATCTATTGGCCGTACCCAGCTACTCGGAATCCTTCGGTCTGGTCGCGGTCGAGGCGCAGGCCTGCGGCACCCCCGTGGTGGCGGCGGCGGTCGGCGGGCTCCCGGTCGCGGTGGCCGACGGGCGCAGCGGAACCCTTGTCCACGGCCATAGCCCCGACCAGTGGGCGGGGGCCATTGCCGGGCTTCTCGATGCGGATCCCGAGGCACTGCGGCGGGCGGCGATCGCCCACGCCGCGACCTTCTCCTGGGATCACACCGTCGCCGGGTTGCTGGGCAGTTACAGCCGGGCGATCTCGGACTACGCCGCCGTTCATCGTCGCGGTGAGCGCGACGTGCCGGCTCGTCGCCAACCTCGGCGCTGGACCATGCGCCGCGGAGTCTGGGCGTGAGCGACCCCCGGCAGTCGGCCGATCGGATCCGGCGCCTGATCGAGGACTCGCTGATCGATCACGGCCTGAACTACACCCGCCATGACGGCGCCCACGGCGGCCTGCCCGGTCTGATCGTGGAACTACCCGGCGAGCGGAAGCTGACGACCAACACCCTGCTCAGCGTCGGGGAGCACTCGGTGCGGGTGGAGGCCTTCGTGTGCCGCCGGCCCGACGAAAACCATGAGGGCGTCTACCGTTTCCTGCTCAAGCGCAACCGTCGGCTCTACGGGGTCGCCTATACCCTGGACAACATCGGGGACATTTACCTGATCGGACGCATCGCGCTCGACGTGGTCAACGCCGATGAAATAGACCGTGTGCTCGGCCAGGTGCTGGAGGCGGCCAACAACGACTTCAACACCCTTCTGGAACTCGGTTTCGCCACCTCCATCCGGAAAGAGTGGGCATGGCGGGTGGCCCGTGGTGAGTCGCTGAAAAACTTGAAGGCCTTCGAGCATTTGATCGACGACGACCCCCCCACGTAACCCCTCCGGCGTGAGAGACTCATCGCCATGGCCAAGTCCACGCTTATTCTGCTTCGCCACGGCCAGAGCCAGTGGAACGCAAGCAATCAGTTCACCGGCTGGGTCGACGTCGATCTGACCGACAAGGGCCGCGCGGAGGCCCGGCGGGCAGGCGAACTCATCGCCGCCGGCGATCGTCAACCCGACGTGCTCTACACCTCGCTGCTGCGCCGTGCGATCACCACCGCGCACCTGGCTCTCGACGTCGCCGACCGGCTGTGGATCCCGGTGCATCGCGACTGGCGACTCAACGAGCGGCACTACGGTGCGCTGCAGGGCCTCGACAAGGCCGAGACCAAGGCCAAGTACGGCGAAGAACAATTCATGCAGTGGCGGCGCAGCTATGACATCCCGCCCCCACCGATCGAAAAGGGCAGCACCTACAGTCAGGACGCCGACCCGCGTTACGCCGACATCGGCGGCGGGCCGCTGACCGAGTGCCTCGCCGACGTGGTGGCCCGGTTCGCCCCGTACTACGAGCAGACCATCGCCGGTGACCTCAACGCCGGAAAGACGGTTCTGATCGTCGCGCACGGCAACTCACTGCGGGCCCTGGTGAAATACCTCGACGGCATGTCCGACGCCGATGTCATCGGACTCAATATTCCGACCGGCGTTCCGTTGCGCTACGACCTCGACGAGCAGGGCACGCCGTTGGTCTCCGGGGGCACCTATCTCGACCCCGAAGCCGCCGCCGCCGGTGCGGCCGCCGTCGCCAAGCAGGGCACGAAGTAGAACATCCGGTGAACAGCGGCCGAACTCCTGCTGCGGCAGTTGTGACGTTGTTCGATTCGGCCCCATGGTGTTTGGGTGACGTTCGCCCAATGCGTACGATTTTCCCGTGAGCGTTGGAGCGGTGGCGCTGGGTTCCACCGCAGGTTTGGCGGGGGTGCTGATGGGCCTCGGGCTGGGAGCGGTTCTCGGCCCCAGGGTGCGCCCGTGGCGCCGCGACCGTCGTCAGTCGACCGGATACGACGCCGGCGCGCCGATGACCGAACTGCTTCAACGGGTGGTCTCGGCCGCCCCGATCGGCGTGGTGGTGATCGGCACCTCCCGCGAGGTTGTGATCAGCAACCAGCGTGCGGAGGAGTTGGGACTGGTGCGTGAGCGGGTGCTCGATGACCGGGTGTGGTCGGCGGCGCAGCGCACGTTGGTCGGTGGCGCCGACGACGACATCGATCTGCTTGCCCCGCTCGGCTCGCCACCTGGCCGGCGTGGCCTGTCGGTGCGCGGACATGTGCGATTACTGCGCGCTGAGGAACCCCGCCTTGCTGTCGTCTATCTCGACGATCAGTCCGAGCAGGCCCGGATGGAAGCCAGTCGCCGCGACTTCGTCGCCAACGTGAGCCACGAACTGAAGACTCCGGTGGCGGCGATGGGCGTACTCGCTGAGGCGATGCTGGAGTCCGCTGACGACCCCGATACCTCGCAAAGGTTCGGGCGCAAATTGCTCACCGAGTCCCAGCGACTGGCGGGCATGATCGGTGAGCTGATCGAACTGTCTCGGCTTCAGGGTGCCGAGCGGCTTCCCGATCTCGTCAGGGTTGAGGTCGATACCGTTGTGCAGGAAGCGATTTCGCGTTACAAGGTTGCCGCTGACACCGCTGACATCACGGTAAACACCGATGACCCGACCGACTTCGCGGTACTGGGAGATCAGCCGTTACTGGTCACCGCGGTGGCCAACCTGATCTCCAACGCGATCGCCTACTCCCCGGATGGGTCTGCGGTGTCGATAAGCCGTCGGCGCTACCGCGACTCTGTCGAGATCGCCGTCACGGACCGCGGCATCGGAATCGCGAAAGCCGATCAGGAGCGAGTTTTCGAGCGATTCTTTCGGGTTGACAAAGCGCGATCCCGCACCACCGGGGGGACCGGTCTGGGCCTGGCCATCGTTAAACACGTTGCCGCAAACCACAACGGCACCATCCGGCTGTGGAGTCGGCCCGGGACCGGCTCAACATTCACCTTGTCGATACCGGTCTACCCGGATGAGACCGCCGGGTCCGATGACGTTGACGATTCCGACGGCCACGTCGGGGGAGAGGAAGCGCAATGACCAGGGTGCTGATCGTTGAGGATGAGGAGTCGCTGGCCGATCCACTGGCCTATCTACTCCGCAAAGAGGGCTTCGATGCCACCGTGGCCATCGACGGACCCGCGGCACTCGCCGAGTTCGATGAGTCCGGTGCCGACATCGTGCTGCTCGATCTGATGCTGCCCGGGATGAGCGGGACGGACGTCTGCAAGCAACTGCGGTTGCGCTCCAGCGTTCCGGTGATCATGTTGACGGCCCGCGACAGCGAACTCGACAAGGTGCTCGGCCTCGAACTCGGTGCTGATGACTACGTCACCAAGCCGTACTCCGCCCGGGAACTGATCGCCCGGATCCGGGCAGTATTGCGCCGCGGCACCGACGCCGACGATGTCGGATACGGTGACGCACTGCTGGAGTCCGGCCCGGTGCGGATGGACGTCGAACGCCACGTCGTCAGCGTCCACGGTGATCAGGTCGCACTGCCGCTCAAGGAGTTCGATCTTCTGGAATATCTGCTGCGGAACAAAGGCCGGGTGCTGACCCGGGGCCAGCTGATCGACCGGGTGTGGGGCGCGGACTATGTCGGTGATACCAAGACTCTCGACGTCCACGTCAAACGACTGCGGTCAAAGATCGAGACGGATCCGGCCAACCCGGCTCGTCTGATCACGGTGCGCGGACTTGGCTACAAGCTGGAGGGTTAGCCCGATGCCGCCGCGCTGGTAGCCGGGTGGACCGCAATCAGCGGGAAGCCGTTGCGCCGCTTGCACATCGCGGCCAGTTCGGAGTAGGCCTTCTCGCCAAGTAACTCGGTGAGCTCGGCGGCAAGGGACTTCCACACCGGTTCCCGACCAACATGCGCGGCTGGGTCGGCGGTGCAGTACCAATGCAGGTCCTGCCCGCCTTCGCCCCACCCGCGCCGGTCGTACTCGGTGATGGTGGTCTTGAGAATCTCGGAGCCGTCGGGTCGGGTGATCCACTCCTGGCTGCGCCGAATCGGCAACTGCCAACACACCTCCGGCTTCATTGTCAACGGCTCGACACCGAGCTTGAGGGCCTTGCTGTGCAACGCGCAGCCGATACCTCCATCGAATCCGGGTCGGTTGAGAAAGATGCAGGCTCCCTTGTACTTGCGGGTGCGCAGATTCGGCTCGTCCTCGTAGGTGTCCATCTCCAGGTAGCCCTTGCGGCCCATTCCCTTACTGCGAAACTGCCAGTCCTCGTCGGTCAGCTTTTCGACGGCGGCGTCGAGGTTGGCGCGGTCGTCGTCATCGGAGAGAAACGCGCCGTGCGAACAACACCCGTCGTCGGGGCGGCCCGCCACGGTGCCCTGGCAGGCAGGCGTGCCGTAAACGCACGTCCAGCGCGATAACAGCCAGGTCAGGTCGGCGGCGATCAGATGCTCGTTGTCGCCCGGGTCATAGAACTCGACCCACTCGCGGGGGAAGTCCAATTCGACCTCGCCGGGGTGCTTGATCGTCACAGGCAAACGTTAACCGATGATGGCTCAGCCCACCTCCCGGCGGATGCTGTTGGTTCCCGCTAGGTTAAGTGGGTGCGATTGGGCGTTCTCGACGTGGGCAGCAACACGGTGCACCTTCTGGTGGTTGACGCACACCGCGGTGGGCACCCGACGCCGATGAGTTCGACCAAGGCCGCCCTGCGTCTGGCCGAGGCGATCGACGACTCCGGCCGGCTCACCCGGCGCGGTGCGGACAAACTCGTCGATACCGTCTCGGAGTTCGCCAAGATTGCTGCCAGTTCGGGTTGTGCGGAGCTGATGGCGTTCGCCACGTCGGCGGTGCGCGACGCAAAGAACTCCGACGAGGTGCTCAGCCGGGTGCGGTCGCAGACCGGGGTTGATCTCCAGGCGCTCACCGGCGTTGACGAATCACGGCTCACTTTCCTGGCGGTGCGCCGCTGGTACGGCTGGAGTGCGGGCCGCATCATCAACCTCGACATCGGCGGTGGTTCGCTGGAGTTGTCGACCGGGGTGGACGAGGCACCCGACGTCGCACTGTCGCTGCCGCTGGGCGCGGGTCGATTGACCAGGGAATGGCTGCCGGATGATCCGCCGGGCCGGCGGCGGGTGGCGATGCTGCGGGACTGGCTGGACACCGAACTGTCCCAGGCCGCGAAGACGGTACTGCAGGCCGGTGCACCTGACCTCGCGGTGGGTAGTTCAAAGACGTTTCGATCACTGGCCCGGCTGACCGGCGCAGCACCGTCGGCCGACGGGCCACGGGCCAAACGGACCCTCACCGCCAATGGCTTGCGACAGTTGATTGCCTTTATCTCTAGGATGACTGCGGCAGATCGTGCCGAACTGGAAGGGGTGAGCGCCGAGCGGGCGCCACAGATCGTGGCCGGTGCGCTGGTTGCGGAGGCGAGTATGCGAGCAATGTCGTTGGAATCGGTGGACATCTGTCCCTGGGCTCTGCGGGAAGGCGTCATTCTGCGCCGCCTCGATCGCGAGGCTGATGAAACAGCGCTGATTGACCCCGCTCGCGGTGCCGGCCAACACCCTGATCGGCTGGTCGCCGCCCGCTCGAGAAGCGAGAAACCATGACCGGATCGCAGGACAGCACGCGACCGATCTCGGTGGCCGAATTGCTGGCCCGCAACGGAACGATCGGCGCGCCACCGGTCGGCGGCCGGCGGCGCCGCCGGCGCGGCAACAGTCACGCGGTGAGCGTGGCAGAACTCACCGGTGAGATTCCCGTCATCACCGATCCGGTCGCCGACGATCCGGTCGTCGAGGAATCGGATGTCGACGAGTTCGTTGCCGAGGATCCGGTTGTCGACGAGTTGATTGTCGAGGATCTCGTTGCGGAGGAGTCAGCGATCTATTCGGAGGTCGATGAGCCGCTCGCCGAGGAGTCCCTCGTTGAGGAGTCTGCCGAGGAGTTCGTCGAACAATTTCAGCACCCCGAGACATCGCCGTCGGCCGAAACCGTCGTGATCTACTCGGGCGACTCCGTCGACACCGTCGACACCGTCGACACCGTCGACATCGTCGACATCGTCGACATCGTCGACACCAACTACACGGATTACCCCGACTACACGGGCGTTGCCATTGAGCCGACCGCCGCCGCCGTCGACTCCGCCGGCCCGGACCTCGAGGTTGCGCCCCCGCTGTCGGAGGCTCCGCTGCCGCGACGCGGGCAGGGTCTCGAACTCAGTCACGATCCACGCGTGTTGCGCCGGACCTCCGGCGCCGAACAGATGAGCTACGACCCCGTCGATCAGTCGGTGGACCTTGACGATCTGGTGGACGATCAGGAGATCGAGGCCGAGGAGTTGCGCTCGTACCTTCAGTCCTCGGAAGGTGCGCTGTTCAGCGGCGAGACAATCGCAGACGACATCGCCCGCGGCGGTCCCGCGGGATCCGCCGATTTGGTGGCGTCGGATCGAACCCCCGCAGTGCAGGAGAGGCCCCGCGAAGGTGGGTTGTCCGCTCTGCGCCACGGGTTGGTGGCGGTTGCGCAGTCGGTGCTGGCGGTCGTTTTCGGCGCCGGGCTTTTCATCGGCTTCGATCAGCTCTGGCGGTGGAACAATATTGTGGCACTTGTGCTTTCGGTGCTTGTGATTCTCGGCTTGGTGATCGCGGTTCGCCTGGTTCGAAAGACGGAGGACATCGCCAGCACACTGACTGCGGTCGCGGTTGGCGCGTTGGTCACGCTCGGGCCGTTGGCCCTACTTCAGACGAACTGACGCGGTACGTGCGTCCTGCGATCAAGGTCGGTCTCTCAACGGCGTCGGTCTATCCACTGCGGACCGAGGCGGCATTTGAGAGCGCCGCCGAATTGGGCTTCGACGGCGTCGAGTTGATGGTCTGGGCGGAATCCGCCAGCCAGGATGTCGGTGCCATCTCGCAGCTTTCGCGGCGCTACGACATGCCGGTGCTGTCAGTGCACGCGCCCTGCCTGTTGATCTCACAGCGGGTGTGGGGTGCGGATCCGATACCGAAACTGAACCGCAGCGTTCAGGCTGCCGAGCGACTCGGCGCGCAGACAGTGGTCGTGCACCCGCCATTCCGATGGCAGCGGCGCTACGCCGATGGGTTCAGTGAGCAGGTGGCCTGGCTCGAGGAACGCAGCGACGTGCACGTCGCGGTCGAGAACATGTTCCCCTTCCGCGCCGACCGGTTTTTCGGCTCCGGGCTGCCTTCGATCGAACGGATGCGCCGCCGAGGTGGGCGACCGGGGCCGGCTGTCTCGGCGTTCGCACCGTCCTATGACCCGCTCGACGGTGACCACGCGCACTACACGCTTGACCTATCGCATACCGCGACGGCAGGCAGCGATGCCCTCGATATGGCCCGCCGCATGGGTGAGGGGCTGGTGCATCTGCACCTGTGTGACGGCACCGGCGCGTCCACCGACGAGCATCTCGTGCCGGGGCGCGGCACCCAGCCCACCGTTGAGGTCTGCCAGATGCTGGCGGGCAGCGACTTTTCCGGCCACGTCATCCTCGAGGTGACCACCTCGGGAGCGCGCAATAAAGCCGAACGCGACGAACTGTTGACCGAGTCGCTGCAGTTCGCCCGAACCCACCTGCTGCGGTGAACTGGTGAACCCAGCGACGCCGCCACTGTTCTCCGACGCGATGGCCCTGCAACCGGCGGCCGGCCGGCCGGGTGAGTTCGACGGAAACCTCAACGAACACTGGACCATCGGCCCCAAGGTCCACGGCGGCGTCATGGTGGCACTGTGCGCCAAAGCTGCTCGCGAGGCCTACCGGGCGCAAGGCGGCCCCGCCGTGCATCCGGTTGCGGTGTCGGCGAACTTTCTGTCGGCTCCGGATCCGGGTCCGGTGCGTCTGGTCACCACGGTGCGCAAACGGGGGCGGCGGATCGGACTGGTCGATGTCGAACTGATGGCCGGGGAAAGGACCTGCGTGCATGCGGTGGTCACGCTCGCAGAACTCGATTCCGCAGCCGAGCCGCTGTTCTCGGACAATCGCGTGACCGCGCTGATGAGCCCCGAACCGCCGGCCGATGTCCCGGTGATCGGTCCCGGTCATCCGGGTGCCGAAATCAACAATCTGGCCCGGGGTTGCGACATCCATCCGGTCCTGACCGGCCCCCCGGAGAACGGGCCCTCAAAAAATGGTCCCCCAAAAAATGGACCTGAGTTCACGATCTGGGTACGACCCAAGGGGGAACGGGTCGATGAACTGTTCGCGCTGATGTGTGGCGATATCTCGATGCCCGTGCCGTACGCCCTCGGACGCCGGGGCTGGGCGCCTACCGTGCAGTTGACCGCCTACCTGCGCGGCCTGCCGGCCCCCGGCTGGCTGCGGGTGCTCTGCACCGCCACCCTGATCGGGCAGGACTTCTTCGACGAGGATCACACGGTCGTCGACTCCGCCGGGCGCATCGTGGTGCAAACCCGGCAACTGGCCCTGCTGCCCGGTCGGTAGGGTTTTGCCATGTCCAGAATCGCGATCATCGGCGGCGGCAACATCGGGGAGGCTCTGGTCGGTGGGCTGCTTCGGGCCGGGCACCATGTCCGGGATCTCGTGCTTGCCGAAAAGGTGCCCGAGAGGGCCGACTACCTGTCGCAGACCTTTTCGGTGCGGGTCGCCTCCATCGCCGAGGCGGTCGAAAACGTCGCCTTCGTGATTCTCGCCGTCAAGCCGGCCGATGTGGAATCGACCACCGTGGAGATCGCCAACGCCGCGGGCAACGCCGACAGTTCGGCCGTCGAACAGGTTCTGGTCAGTGTCGTCGCCGGGATCACGACGGGTTTTTTCGAGTCCCGCATGCCGGCTGGGTCGCCGGTGATCCGGGCTATGCCCAACGCCCCGGCTCTGGTGGGAGCCGGCATCACCGCGCTGGCGCGGGGCCGGTTTGCCACTGCGGAGCAGCTTGCCGAAGCCGCCGCGTTGTTCGCGTGTGTTGGCGGGGTGCTGACGGTGCCGGAGTCCCAGCTCGATGCGGTGACTGCGGTCTCGGGCTCCGGTCCGGCCTACTTTTTCCTGTTCGTCGAGGCTCTGGTCGATGCGGCGGTGGCCAGCGGCCTGAGCCGGACCGACGCCACCGAATTGGCGTTGCACACCTTCGCGGGCTCAGCGGCGATGCTGGTGGAGCGCAGCAACGCCGACCGGGCCGCGGCGACCGGGCGGCCGGATACCACGGCCGCCGAGCTGCGGGCGTTGGTCACCTCGCCCGGGGGGACGACTGCGGCTGGCCTGCGTGAACTAGAGCGAGGCGGCCTCCGCGCGGCCGTCGCTGCCGCGGTAGATGGCGCAAAAACCCGCTCTGAGCAGCTCGGAATTACAACAGAGTAGTTCAATCAATTTCAGACTGATTAGCCAACACCCGTCGCAGGAACCCCATTGGCCACGCTATTGTCCTCCTGTATGCACCGGGTGGGTGCCAGCGGTGGGGAAGCCGCTGGACCGCCTGTGCCTGACGGAATGGGTAGCGATGACGTCTATGAACAGACCTTCGGCGCGAGACGCCGCCGCCGCGAAAACGGCGCGTGACGACAGTGCGGCGGACGGCCAGCCGGTCACCAAAACGCAGTTTCTCACTGTCGCTGAGGTGGCCGCGCTGATGCGGGTCAGCAAGATGACGGTCTACCGCTTGGTGCACAACGGTGAACTGCCCGCCGTACGGGTGGGTCGCTCGTTCCGGGTCCACGCCAAAGCGGTGCACGATCTGCTCGAGACCTCCTACTTCGACGCTGGCTAAAGCCGGTCTGGGACGCTGGCTAAAGCCGGTCTGGGACGCTGGCAAAAGCCCGTCTGGGACGCTGGCAAAAGCCCGTCGGGGAGTCCTCCGGTTTCGCTCCACCCGCCCGCTTGGGTAAGGTGAGCGCGACACAGGCAGGCCCGGCACGGTTGCGCGGGCGTTCAGCACTTAGGCAGCGGAGTTCATGGGTTCAGTAATCAAGAAGCGGCGCAAGCGCATGTCCAAGAAAAAGCATCGCAAGTTGCTCCGTCGGACCCGGGTCCAGCGCAGAAAACTCGGTAAGTAGCGTCGCGTCTCACCGCGCCGTCGTGGGCATCTGCCGATAGGCTGCCTTGATGGAACCCGGCACCGATATCCCGGATCACCCCAGAGTGGTACTGGTGACGGGGGCGTGCCGGTTCCTCGGCGGCTACCTCACCGCACGTCTGGTGCAGAACCCGCTGATCGAAAAAATCATCGCCGTCGACGCGATCGCGCCCAGCAAGGATCTCAAGCGGCGGATGGGCCGGGCCGAGTTCGTTCGCGCCGATATCCGGAACCCCCTGATTGCCAAGGTGATCCGGAACAGCGACGTCGACACTGTGGTGCACGCGGCCGCCGCCTCCTATGTGCCGCGCTCGGGCGGGCGGGCCACGCTCAAGGAATTCAACGTCATGGGCGCCATGCAGTTGTTCGCTGCCTGCCAGAAGGCACCCTCGGTGCGTCGCGTCGTGCTGAAGTCCACCTCCGAGATCTATGGATCCCATTCGCACGATCCGGTGGTCCACACCGAGGACGGCAGTAGCAGACGTCCGCCCCGCGACGGCTTCGCCCGGGACAGCGTGGACATTGAGGGCTACGCCCGGTCCATGGGCCGGCGGCGACCCGATGTCGCACTGACCATCCTGCGGCTGGCCAACATGATCGGTCCGGCGATGGACACCGCGCTGGCGCGCTACCTGTCCGGCCCGGTAGTGCCCACCGTGCTCGGTCATGACGCGCGACTGCAGTTGCTGCACGAGCAGGACGCCCTCGGGGCGCTGGAGCGAGCCACCCTGGCCGGGACGCCGGGCACCTTCAACATCGGCGGCAGGGGAATCATCACGATGTCGCAGGCGATTCGCCGGGCCGGCCGGCTGTCGCTCCCGATGCCGACGCTGGGGGTCGGAGCGGTGGATTCGGTACGCAAGGCGACGAGAAACGGTGAGGTCAATCGCGATCAGCTGGCCTACTTCACCTTCGGCCGGGTGATGGACACCACCCGGATGCGCACCGAGTTGGGCTTTGAGCCCAAGTGGACGACGCTGGAGGCGTTCGACGACTTCGTTCGCGGGCGCGGCCTGACCCCGATCATCGACCCGAACTGGGTAAGCTCAGTGGAGCGGCGAGTATTTGCGGTGGCGCAGCGGTGGGGGAGGTGAGCGACGTGGCCGGTGGTTCCCAGACCGATGGTTCCCAGAGCGGTGATTCCCAGAGCGGTGATTCCCGGACCGGTGGGGCTAAAGCCAAAGTCATTCCCCTGCATACGGGTCCGGCCCGCGCGCGGTCCCGCGCCCGTGCCGCGGCACCCCGTGGGGCGTCCGCGATGCCGAAGCCCTCGGCGGGTACCGCCGAGGAGATTGAGGCGGTCATTCGGGAGTTCGAACAGCGCCGCGCGGGCGCGGCCGAACCGACACCGAGTGAGGTGACCCAGCGCATCTCCGGAATCGCGGACTTCATCCGCAAACGGCTCACCGGCGACTACGCGGTGGACGAGTTCGGCTTCGACCCGCAGTACAACGACGCGGTCGTACTGCCCGCACTTCGTTTCTTCTACGACACCTGGTTCCGGGTTGAGGTCAGCGGCATCGAAAACCTGCCGTCCACCGGCGCGGGCCTGGTGGTCGCCAACCACGCCGGCACCCTGCCGTTCGACGGCCCGATGCTGTCGGTGGCGGTTCGCGATCACCACCCGGCCCACCGTGACCTGAGACTGCTCGCCGCCGACATCGTCTTCGACATGCCGTTCGTCGGTCCGATCGCGCGCAGGGCCGGTCACACCATGGCGTGTAGCGCCGACGCCAACCGTCTGCTGGCCGGCGGCGAACTCACCGCGGTGTTCCCCGAGGGGTACAAGGGCCTGGGTAAGCCCTTCCGTGACCGTTACAAGCTGCAACGCTTCGGTCGGGGTGGTTTCGTCTCGGCGGCGTTGCGCGCCGGCGCGCCGATCATTCCGTGCTCGATCATCGGATCCGAGGAGATTTACCCGATGCTCGCCGACGTCACCCTGCTCGCTCGTGTGCTCGGTGTGCCCTACTTCCCGATCACCCCGCTTTTTCCCTTGGCCGGGCCGCTGGGGTTGGTGCCACTACCGTCGAAGTGGCACATCGCCTTCGGTACGCCCGTCGACACCAGTAGCTACGACGAGACGGCGGCCGACGATCCCATGGTCACCTTCGAGATCACCGACCAGGTCCGCGAGACCATTCAGCAGACGCTCTATGGGCTGCTGGCTCAGCGACGCAACACCTTCCTGGGCTGAGGGCCGCTCGCGCTGGATTCAGTCGGCGCTGGCTTCAATCGGCTTTGGGGCGCGCCTGTGCGCGGGCGGCGATGGCGGCCACCAGAGCGTTGTCCTCCGCACCCGCGGCTTCGCCGATCATCGTCACGATCGTGGTGATCACCGGTTGACCGTCGGCGTCGGTGACCTCACTGCGCATCTCGGTGATCACCGTGCCGTGCGACTCCAGCACTGAGTCCAGCCAGGAGTCGAAATACAACTTGTCACCGGCGAAGACCGGCCGGTGGAACAGGATCTTCTGGTCGCGGTGAATGACCCGGGACAGGTTGATCCCGACATCGAACTGTTTGAAGATCTCCAGTTGTACCTGACGGCCCGCGACAGCGATGAAGGTCAACGGTGCGATGACGTCCGGGTAACCGGCGGCCCGGGCGGCCTCTTCACTGCAGTGCAACGGGTCCTCAGATTTGACCGCGGCCGCGTACTCGCGGATCTTCTCCCGGCCGACCAGAAAGTAGTCGTGGTAGCGATAGTGGGTCCCGATGATGTCGCTGGCGAAAGACATGGGGGGAGCCTAGCGCGGGAGCCCAGCGCGGGAGCCCAGCGCGGGAGTCTTTCGCAGCACTGGTCTACTCCTGCTCGTGGCGGCGTGACACCGCCGCAGCCACCGCCCCTCCGACCGCCCCGATCGCCAGAGCGGACGGCACTCCGATCTTGGCCGCTTTGCGCGCGGTGCGGAAATCCTTAATCTCCCAACCTCGTTCGCGGGCGACGTCGCGTAACTCGGAGTCCGGGTTGACGGCGATCGCGGTGCCCACCAGGGAGAGCATCGGCACGTCGTTGATGCTGTCGGAGTAGGCGGTGCAACGTTTGAGGTTGAGTCCCTGACGGATCGCCAGCGCCCGCACCGCGTGCGCCTTTCCGGAGCCGTGCAGGATGTCGCCGAGCAGGCGGCCGGTGAACACCCCGTCGACCGATTCGGCCACCGTCCCCATCGCACCGGTCAACCCGAGTCGCCGGGCGATGACATCGGCCAACTCGAACGGGGTGGCGGTCACCAGCCAGACCTGCTGACCGGCGTCGAGGTGCGCCATCGCCAGCGCGCGGGTGCCGGGCCAGATCTTGTCGGCGAGGATCTCGTCGTAGATCTCCTCGCCCAGCATGCTCAACTCGGCCGTGGAGCGGCCCTCGATGAAGGCCAGTGCCTTGCGCCGGCCCTCGGCGACGTCGGCGCTGTTCTCCCGGCCGGTCACCTGGAATTTGGCCTGTGCGTACATGAACTTCCAGACCTCGCCGTACCGGAAGTATTTGCGGGCAGCCAGGCCGCGACCGAAGTGCACCAGCGAAGAGCCCTGCACGAGGGTGTTGTCGACATCGAAGAAGGCCGCGGCGGTCAGGTCGGTCGGTTCGCGGTCATCGTCACGCTCGCCCATGCCGGCAAGCCTATCCAGTGAGTGGGACACTAGCCGGGTGGGATTCCGGACGGCATGACTCGGGCGCAGGTGAAATTGCTCACCCGGCAGGGTTGTGGGCTGTGCACCCAGATGTACGAGCGGCTGGCCGTGCTGGCCGCCGAACTCGGGTTCGACCTGTCCAGCATTGACGTCGACGCCGCCGCGGCCGCCGGTGAGACGGCGTTGCGGGCCGAATTCGGCGACCGGCTGCCGGTGGTGCTGCTGGACGGCCGCGAACACAGCTACTGGAATCTCGACGAGGAGCGGTTGCGGGCCGACATCACGAACCGGTGAAGTCCGCGAAAGATTTGGCGGGGCCGCGGCGCTGCCATTACCGTTGCGGGTAGTTTCTGATCTCCGGGGAGCGACTTCTCTCGCCTCCGGGAGGGCGACGAGGGAGCAGACAGGTGATCGCGCCGTGAGCGTCCTAGTCTTCGGAGTCTCCCATCGCAGCGCACCGGTCGCGGTGCTCGAACAACTCGCCGCGGACGAGTCCGAGCAGGGCAAGCTGGTCGAGCGGGTTCTGCAATCACCACTGGTGACCGAGGCGATGCTGCTGTCCACCTGTAACCGGGTAGAGGTCTACGCCGTGGTCGACGCCTTCCACGGCGGCCTATCGGTGATCAGCCAGGTGTTGGCCGACCACGCCGGGATGTCGGTGGGTGAGCTCACCAAGCACGCCTACGTCCGATACAGCGAGGCCGCCGTCGAGCACCTCTTCTCGGTGACCAGTGGTCTGGACAGTGCGGTGATCGGCGAACAGCAGGTTCTCGGTCAGGTCCGCCGCGCCTACGCGGCGGCCGAGGCCGGGCGATCGGTCGGTCGGATCTTGCACGACCTCGCGCAGCGGGCGCTGACGGCCGGAAAGCGGGTACAGGCCGAGACCGGCATCGCCGCCGCGGGCGCCAGCGTGGTGTCGGTGGCGCTGCATATCGCCGCTGAGCGGCTCTACCGACCGGAGTTGGGTCCGTCCTACACCGCCCTGACCGGCCGGACGGTGACCGTGATCGGCGCCGGCTCAATGGGCAGCCTGGCGGCCGCTCTGCTGGTTCGGCTCGGCGTGGGCCATGTCAACGTCGTCAACCGGTCGCTGCCCCGGGCGCAACGCCTGGTGCAGATCATCGCCGAGCAGGGTGTCGGTGCGCAGGCGATGACCCTCGACGAGTTGCCGGCGGCGCTCGCGGCCGCCGACCTGGCAGTCAGTTGCACCGGGGCGGTACGGCCGGTGGTGACGCTCGCCGATGTACATCACGCCCTTGCCGGTGCGCAGCGTGATGAGAGCGCCAAGCCACTGGTGCTCTGCGACCTCGGAATGCCGCGAGATATCGACGCCGCGGTCGCCGGACTGCCCGGAGTCTGCGTGATCGACATGGAACGTCTCCAGCGTGAACCGGCGGCGCGGGCCGCCGCCGCCCACACCGACGCCGCCCGCGAGATCGTCGCGACCGAGGTTGCCGCGTACCTGGCGGGTCAGCGGATTGCTGAGGTCACCCCGACCGTCACGGCGCTGCGCCGGCGGGCTGCCGAGGTGGTGGACACCGAACTGCTGCGACTCGAGCACCGGCTGCCGGGCCTCGATGACGTCCAGCGTGACGAAGTCGCCCGGACCGTCCGGCGGGTGGTCGACAAACTGCTGCACGCTCCAACGGTGCGGATCAAGCAGTTGGCCGTCGCGCCCGGCGGCGACACCTACACCGAGGCGTTGCGGGAACTGTTCGAACTCGATCCGCAGGCGGTTGAGGCTGTTGCCGGGGGCGAGTTTCCGCCGCCGGATGACGATTCGCCATGAGGGGATTCGCCCTGAGGGGATTAGTACTGAGGGGATTAGTACTGGGGACGGCTGACCGCGTCCGCCGCGTCGCGCGGCCCGAGGTGCTCCGCTGACCGCATCGTGGGACGAGAAGTCGCTCATCCGGATCGGCACCCGGGGCAGTCTGCTGGCCACCACCCAGGCCGGAGCGATTCGCGATCAACTCATCGCGGGCGGCTATCGGGCCGAACTGGTGATCATCACCACCGCCGGTGACCTATCGGCCGGGCCGGTGGCTGAGATCGGCGTTGGGGTGTTCACCGCGGCCTTGCGGACGGCGATCGCCGCCGGCGAGGTCGACATGGCCGTGCACTCCTACAAAGACCTGCCGACCGCCGCTGATGAGCGTTTCCTCATCGCGGCCGTACCGCGCCGGGAGGACGCCCGCGACGCCCTGGTGGCCCGCGATAACCTGGTGCTCGGAGAGCTGCCGGCGGGTTCGGTGATCGGTACCTCGTCGGTGCGAAGGGCCGCGCAGCTTAGAGCACTGGGTCTCGGTTTGGAAATCCGCCCCCTACGAGGCAACCTTGACACCAGGTTGAACAGGGTAAGCAGCGGTGATCTCGACGCCATTGTGGTGGCCCGTGCGGGTCTGGCTCGCATCGGTCGTCTCGGTGACGTCACCGAGACGCTGGAGCCGGTGCAGATGCTGCCGGCGCCGGCCCAGGGAGCGCTCGCGATCGAGTGTCGCGCGGGTGATTCCGGGCTCGCGGCGATGCTGGCGGGGTTGGATGACCCCGACACGCGCGCCGCGGTCACCGCGGAGCGAACCCTGTTGGCCGAACTGGAGGCGGGTTGCTCCGCACCGGTGGGCGCGATCGCCGAAGTGGTCGAGTCCATCGATGAGGACGGCCGTGTCTTCGACGAGATGTCGCTGCGCGGGTGCGTGGCGGCGGTGGACGGATCCGAGGTGATCCGTGCGTCCGGCATCGGCGACCCCGGCCGGCCCGCAGCACTTGGGCTGCGAGTGGCCGCGGAGTTGTTCGAGTTGGGCGCGCGGGAAGTCATGTCGGCCGGCCGCGATGAGCGGTAGGCGGGAGTGGAGATGACTGCTAGCGGGAGTGGCCGCGGGCGCAAGCCGAAGCCCGGACGCATCACGTTCGTCGGGTCGGGACCGGGGGACCCCGGTCTGCTGACGACACGCGCGCGCACCGTGCTGGCCAACGCCACGTGCGTGTTCACTGATCCGGATGTGCCGGCGGCCGTGCTCAACGTCGTCGGCAGTGCACTCGCGCCCGCGGTGGGTCCGGCCCCGGCGCCGCGCGGAGATGCCGATGGCGCGGACTCGACCGAGCAGATGGTCGCGGCCGGCCCGGACATCCGGCCCGCACTGGGTGAGCCGGCCGAGGTCGCCAAGATCCTGCTGGCCGAGGCGAGGGCCGGCGCCGACGTGGTGCGCCTGGTCGCCGGCGACCCACTCTCAGTCGACGCGGTCATCACCGAGGTCAACGCAGTGTCGCGGACCAGCCTGGCCTTTGACATCGTGCCCGGCCTGCCGGCCACCGTCGCCGTGCCGACCTACGCCGGCCTGCCGTTGGGATCCACCCACACCGTCGCCGACGTCCGCGGCGAGGTGGATTGGGCGGCACTGGCTGCCGCTCCCGGTCCCCTGATCCTCACCGCCACGGTCTCGCACCTGGCCGAAGCGGCCCGCACACTCATCGAGTTCGGCCTGTCCGATTCGACGCCGTGCGTGGTGACCGCCGAGGGCACCAGTTGCGCGCAGCGTTCGGTGGAGTCGACCCTGCGCGGGCTGACCGATCGCACCGCGCCGGGTGCCGGCGACCCGGCCGGCCCACTGGCCGGTCCGCTGGTGGTGACCATCGGTCGCACCGTGACCAGCCGGGCCAAGCTGAACTGGTGGGAGAGCAGGGCGCTCTACGGCTGGACGGTGCTGGTGCCACGGACGAAGGACCAGGCCGGTGAGATGAGCGACCGCCTGACCGCCCACGGCGCGCTCCCGGTGGAGGTGCCGACTATCGCCGTCGAACCGCCGCGCAGCCCCGCCCAGATGGAGCGGGCCGTCAAAGGTTTGGTCGATGGGCGCTTCCAGTGGGTGGTGTTCACCTCGACCAACGCTGTGCGCGCGGTGTGGGAGAAGTTCGCCGAGTTCGGCCTCGACGCGCGGGCGTTCTCCGGTGTGAAGATCGCCTGCGTCGGTGAAGCGACGGCCGAACGGGTTCGGGCCTTCGGCATCAGCCCCGAGTTGGTGCCCTCCGGCGAGCAGTCCTCGCTGGGCCTGCTCGACGATTTCCCGGACTACGACAGCGTTTTCGATCCGGTCAACCGGGTGCTGCTGCCGCGCGCCGACATCGCCACCGAAACCCTCTCGGAGGGACTGCGCGAGCGCGGCTGGGAGATCGAAGACGTCACGGCCTACCGCACGGTGCGCGCAGCGCCGCCGCCGGCCGAGACCCGGGAGATGATCAAGACCGGTGGATTCGACGCGGTCTGCTTCACCTCCTCCTCGACGGTGCGCAACCTTGTCGGAATCGCCGGCAAGCCGCACTCCCGCACCATCGTCGCGTGCATCGGCCCCAAGACTGCCGAGACCGCCGCGGAATTTGGTTTGCGCGTCGACGTTCAACCGGAAACCGCTGCCGTCGGCCCATTGGTCGACGCGCTGGCCGAGCATGCCGCGCGGTTGCGCGCAGAGGGCGCGCTGCCCCCGCCGCGCAAGAAGAGTCGGCGCCGGTAGGGCAACGGCTGCCGCCATGTCGTTTCCCGCCGAACGTCCGCGCCGGCTGCGGTCCACTGCGGCCATGCGCCGTTTGGTAGCCCAAACATCCTTGGAACCAAGGCATTTGGTGCTGCCGATGTTTGTCGCTGACGGTATCGACGCGCCTCGACCGATTTCCGCCATGCCCGGTGTTGTTCAACACACCCGGGCATCACTGCGTTCCGCTGCCGCTGATGCCGTCGCAGCCGGCGTCGGCGGACTGATGATCTTCGGTGTGCCGCGCGAGGAGGACAAAGATGCCGCCGGCTCGTGTGGCCTGCGTCCCGACGGGGTTCTCAATCGTGCGCTTGCCGACTTGGCCGCGGACCTCGGCGACGCCACGGTCGTCATGGCCGACACCTGCCTCGATGAGTTCACCGACCACGGCCACTGCGGAATCGTCGATGAATCGGGCCGGGTCGACAACGACGCCACCAATGCCCAGTACGTCAAACTCGCTGTCGCCCAGGCGAACGCGGGTGCGCACGTCGTCGGTCCCAGCGGCATGATGGACGGTCAGGTGGCTGCAATCCGTGCCGGGCTTGACGCGGCCGGTTATGCGGACGTGGCGATCCTGGCCTATGCGGCGAAGTTCGCCTCGGCGTTCTATGGGCCCTTCCGGGAAGCGGTTTCCTCGGGACTGACCGGTGACCGGCGGACCTACCAGCAGGACACCGGTAACGCCCGTGAGGCGATGCGAGAGATCAGCCTCGACGTCGCCGAGGGCGCCGACATCATCATGGTCAAGCCCGCGATGGCCTATCTCGACATCGTGCGCGCCGCTGCGGAGATCTCTCCGGTACCGGTGGCGGCGTATCAGGTCTCCGGTGAGTACTCGATGATCGCCGCCGCGGCCGCACACGGCTGGATCGACCATCGTGCCGCCGCGCTGGAGTCATTGATCAGCATCCGCCGGGCCGGCGCCGACATCGTGCTGAGCTACTTCGCCGCCGACGCGGCAGGGTGGCTGGCGTGACCGCGCCCCCGCCGGCCGGTGCTCCGAGTCGGCCCGCCGACGTCGACACCGGTTTCTGGCTGTGGATGGCGGCGCTGTCGCTGCTGCTGGTCGGACAGATCGTCGACGTCGTCACCACCGCCACCGCCGCGGACGCCGCCAAGGCCGTCGGCTCGAAGTATCTGGGCATCCTCGGTATCGTGTTTATCCTGGCCGTGGGCGCTGTCGTGGCGACCGTGCTGGTCCTGATGCGTTCCGGGTACCGCTGGGCTCGCTCGCTGCTGACCGGCGGCGGCCTGGCCACCATCTTCTACACGCTGGCCAGCCTGCTGGGTGCGGCGCGTGAACCGACGGGCGCGGTGGTGTTCGCCGTGACCGGCATCATCGGATCCGTGCTCATCGGCGGCGGTATCTACCTGCTGCACCGCCCCGATTCGCAGGGGTTCTTCACCCGCTGATCGGGCGATAGGCTTTTGCCGATCATGACTGCGAGCGAATCACTACCCGACGGCCCTGAACCGGACGGCCCTGAACCGGAGAGCCCCGTGCTGTTCTACGAGAACGGGGCAAGTTGGCACTGGCTGTGGTTGGGCGTGGCGGGGGGGCTTGCGATGGTCTTCGTTCAGTACGGCGCCGGTCTCGGTTTCCGCGCTACCGTGCCGCTGTTCTTCCTGGTGACGATGTGCTCGGTGCTGGCCCTGCAGGTCCGGGCGGCACGGCTGCATACCAGTGTGGAACTGACCGCCCAGACCTTGCGTCAGGGCACCGAGACGCTGCCCATTGGCCAGATTCTCCTGGTGTACCCGGAGGCCGAGCACTCGGTGAAATCCGGCGAGCCGATCGAGCCATGGCAGGAGGCTCGCACCCTGGGCGAACTGAACGGCGTGCCCAAAGGCCGCACCGGGATCGGGCTGAAGTTGGCAAACGACCGCACCGCGCAGGCCTGGGCTCGCGATGATGAGGCGTTGCGGGCCGCGCTGACCCAACTTGTCGAGTCCTGATGGCGGCCCCCGGCACGGACATGGCGCCCGACAAAGCCCCGGTGCGTCACGCCGCACAACTCATCGCCGCCGTGTTCGCAGCGGCGGGTGCGGCGCTGTGCTGGGCGCAGGTCAGGAGCCTGGTCGAGGTGGCTCCGGTGACCGAGGGGCAGCCGTCTACCGTCTCGGTGGTCTACGACCCGCCGATGATGGTTCTAGGCCTGGTCCTGGCCACCGCGGCCGGCGTCCTGGCGATCTATGGCGTGGCCGGGCTGCGGCGGCGGGCACCGCAGATCACCCTCGACACATATACCCCCTAGGGGTATATTCCGGATCATGACGATCACGGACCTGCGACTGACCGGGATGACCTGCGCGTCCTGCGCCGCGAAAATCGAAGGCGGCCTCAACGGTCTCGACGGGGTGGCGGCCACCGTCAACTTCGCGGTCGAACAGGCCCGTGTCGAGCATGATCCCGCGGTGGGCACCGATGCCCTGATCCGCGCGGTCGCCTCCACCGGTTACCGCGCGTCGGTGATCGACCATGCGCACCACTCACCCATGGACCACGGCGACCACGGCGACCACATGAACCACGATCTGCCCGAGGAGCAGTTACGGCCCCGGCTGATCGGCTCCGCCGTCCTCGCCGTACCGGTGGTGGCGCTGTCGATGGTGACCCCCTGGCAGTTCCCCGGTTGGCAGTGGGTGGTTCTGGCATTGGCGACACCGATCGTTTTCTGGGGCGGGTACCCCTTCCATGCCGCGGCATACAACAGCGCCCGGCACCGCTCCTCCACGATGGACACCCTGGTGTCGATCGGAACCCTGGCCGCCTATCTGTGGTCGGCGTTCGTCGTGATCACCGGGTCGGCAGGCCACGGGCACGGCTCGGGTCACGTCTACTTCGAGGTCGCGGCCGCGGTCACGGTCTTCCTGCTCGCCGGCCGCTACTCCGAAGCCAAGGCCAAGCGCGCGGCCGGTTCGGCGCTGCGCGCCCTGCTGTCGCTGGGCGCCAAGGAGGCCACCATCGTGCGCGACGGCGCCGAGGTGCGGATTCCCGCCGGCGAACTTGCCGTTGGCGACGTGATCGTGGTGCGGCCCGGTGAGCGGGTCGCCACCGATGGTGTCGTGATCGACGGCGCGTCGGCACTGGACACCTCAGCTATGACGGGTGAATCAGTCCCCGCCGACGTGTCGAAGGGCGACTCGGTGCTCGGCGGCGCCCTCAACACCTACGGCCGGATCCTGATGCGCGCCAGCAGGGTTGGTGCCGACACTCAACTCGCCCGGATGGCCCGGATGGTTGTCGACGCGCAGACCGGTAAGGCCTCCATTCAGCGCCTGGCTGATCGGGTGTCGGCGGTGTTCGTTCCCGCCGTCCTGGTGATCGCCGCGGTCACCCTGGCCGGCTGGCTGTTGACCGGGCACTCGGTGATCGCCGCATTCACCGCGGCGGTCGCGGTACTGATCATCGCCTGCCCGTGCGCGTTGGGTCTGGCCACGCCGACGGCGATCCTGGTCGGCACCGGCCGCGGCGCCCAACTGGGGGTGCTGATCAAGAGACCTCAGGTGCTGGAGACCGCGGGCGGTATCGACACCGTCGTGCTGGACAAGACCGGCACCATCACGACCGGCCGGATGACGGTCGGTGCCGTCGAGGCGCAGCCCGGCGAGGACGCCGACATGGTGCTGAGGCGTGCGGCCGCGGTGGAGGCCGCCTCCGAGCATCCGGTCGCGGCGGCAATCGTCACCGCGGCGCACGAACGGGGTCTGACGCTGGTCCCGGTCACCGATTTCGCCAACGATCCCGGGACCGGGGTCAGCGGGCGGGTGGACGGCACAGCGGTCCGGGTGACGCGCGCCGCCGATTCCGACGGCCGCACCAGCGTGGAGGTGAGTTGGGGCGGCGCCCGCCGCGGGGTGATCCGACTGGCCGATGCGGTCAAGCCCACCAGCGCCGAGGCGATCGCCGAACTCAAGGCGCTGGGCATCACCCCGATGCTGTTGACCGGTGACAATCAAGCGGTGGCCGCACGTGTTGCCGCCGAGGTGGGCATCGCCGCCGCCGATGTGATCGCCGGGGTGCTGCCGTCGCAGAAGGCCAACGCGATCAGTGCCCTGCAGGCTCGCGGCCGCCGGGTGGCCATGGTCGGCGACGGTGTCAACGACTCGGTGGCCCTGGCGACCGCCGATATCGGGATGGCGATGGGCACCGGAACCGACGCCGCGATCGAGGCCGGTGACATCACCCTGGTGCGCGGCGACCTGCGTACGGTTCCGACCGCGCTGCGGCTGTCGTCGCACACACTGCGGATCATCAAGCAAAACTTGTTCTGGGCGTTCGGTTACAACGCCGCGGCGATTCCGCTGGCCGCGCTGGGTTTGCTGAGCCCGATGATCGCCGGTGCGGCGATGGCGGTGTCCTCGGTGCTGGTGGTGGTGAACAGCCTTCGGCTCAAGCGGTTTCACTGAGGGCGGGCGATCGGCGACCTGAGGTTAGGGTAGCGTAACCAACCTCAGTTCCAATGACTTAGGCTTGCCTCAGTAAAGATCGCCCCGAAGGAGCCAGATGTCCCGCCTGCGCATCACCGTCCTGCTTGCCGTCGCCGTGCTGCTCGGTTCTCTGCTGGCGGCCTGCGGTTCCCCGGGCGAGCCTGGCCGGGAGCCGCTGACCGTGTACTCGGGTCGATCCGAGCAACTGATTGCGGGGCTGCTGGAGAAGTTCACCGCCGAGACCGGGATTGTGGTGCAGGCCCGCTACGGAGACAGCGCGGAACTGGCCGCGCAACTCCTCGAGGAGGGGTCGGCCAGTCCCGCCCAGGTGTTCTTCGCCCAGGATGCCGGGGCACTCGGCGCAGTCGACGAGGCCGGGCTGTTCGGACCGCTGCCCGACAAGGTGGCCGATGCGATTCCGGCCGCGTACCGCTCGCCCGCGGGCACCTGGACCGGCGTGTCGGGTCGCGTACGGGTAATCGCCTACGACGGCGAAGCGGTGCCCGCCGCGGAGGTCCCGCAGTCGATCTTCGACCTGACCGAGCCGCGGTGGAAGGGGCAGGTTGCCCTCGCCCCGACCAATGCGTCATTCCAGGCGTTCGTCACGGCCATGCGGGTCGCGGAGGGCGACCAGGTGACCAAGCAGTGGCTCGAGCGCCTCGTGGACAATGACGTCCAGAAGTTCGAGAAGAACGCGCTGATCCTCGACGCCGTCAACGCCGGTCAGGTCGAACTCGGCCTGATCAACCATTACTACTGGTACGAGAAGGCGGCCGAGGTGGGCAAGTCCGCGATGCGCGCCCAGATCGCGTTCACCGCCCCGGGCGACCCGGGCAGCCTGGTCAACGTCGCCGGCGTCGGAATCCTTGCGTCGGCCTCCGGCAGCACCGACGCCGCGCGGTTCGTCGAGTGGCTGCTGTCTGCGCCGATTCAGCAGTGGTTCGTGACCAACACCTACGAATACGCCCTACTGCCCTCGGTGCCCCCGGCCGAGGGCCTGCCGCCGCTGGATTCGCTGCGTGGTCCCGACGTCGCCCTCGATGACCTCGCCGGCCTCCCGGCCACGTTGGCGATGCTGGAGGACGTCGGACTGCGGTGACATCGGCGCCAGCACCGACGCGGTCACCGGATCGGCGTCAGTCCCCTGCTCACCCGCCCCGGCTCCTGTTGCTCGCGGGTGCGCTCACCGCTGCGCTCTCGCTGACACCGCTGGTGTACCTCCTCGTCCGGGCCGGCGGCGCCGGGCCGCAGCGCGTCGTCGACATCCTCGCCACGCCGCGCACGCTGGAGACGGTCGCCACCTCGGTCGCTCTGGTGCTGGCGGTGGTGACGGCCTGTCTGATCGTCGGCGTGCCCACGGCGTGGCTCCTCGCCCGGGCGAATCTGCCGCTGCGCGGTGTGTGGCTGGTCACCGCCGCCCTGCCGCTGGCCGTGCCGTCCTATGTCGCCGCCTACGCGTGGATCTCCCAGTTCCCCGCGATGAGCGGATTCTGGGCGGCCGTG
>Ga0247839_1000482_pt1 | contig 70667 bp, 41 predicted proteins | sample LaCruzMarch2015__6_FD_192405 | JGI IMG/M metagenome (GOLD analysis project Ga0247839, IMG submission 192405) | Freshwater microbial communities from meromictic Lake La Cruz, Castile-La Mancha, Spain - LaCruzMarch2015_16m | ecosystem: Environmental > Aquatic > Freshwater > Lake | place: Spain...
GTAAAAAAAATTAATAAAAACTTGCTTTTAAAGATAGTACCTTTTCGCTTCAACTCGTTGCTCGGCAAAGGGCCTCGCACCGGGTTTCCGCTACAATCACTGGCGCGGGCAGTGGTTGTGCAGCGGTAGAGCCGAACATGCGACCTTTATGGGCGTGCTCCAATAAATAATAAGTTATAAAAACCTGATTACATATAATTTAAAGTTATTAAAACATTAATTGTTATTAATTAATTAAGAAATGAAGTTTCAATTCAAAAAATTTATACAACTTTAATTTTCTAAATATAATAAACATGAAACACTTTTTACGAAAAAGCAATTTTCTAATTGCATTCCTATTGCTGGCTGCAACTGTGCAAGCCCAGAAATTGGTGAAAGGAAAAATCATCAATGAAGCTGAAAATTCTCCATTACCCGGAGCTATAATTTTGGAGAAAGGGACAAATAATAACACCCTTTCGAATTTAGACGGAGAATTTGAAATAAATGTAAAAGATGCGGAAAGCATTTTGGTTTTCAGTTATGTTGGAATGGAAACCCGCGAGGTAAAAGCCAATCGTGAGTATATTAGTGTAAATATGCAATTGAAAGGTTCTTTGAAAGAAGTTGTTGTTACGGCATTGGGTGTTTCGAGAGAGAAAAAAGCATTAGGCTATGCTGTTTCAGAAGTTTCTGGAAAAGAATTAGTAGGTTCTGGCGAGGCAAACGTTATTCAAGGTTTAGCTGGTAAAGTAGCGGGTGTGCAAGTAACCAGTTCTGGAGGAACGCCAGGAGCTTCTAGTAAGATTAACATTCGTGGAAATCAAACGTTTACTGGAAACAACCAGCCATTAATAGTAGTAGATGGGATTCCGATTGATAATTCAACATTCACTTCTTCGCCAGCGGACAATCCATTTAATGGAAATTTAACAGGTGTACAAAACTCAAATCGCGCATTAGATATAAATCCTGAAGATATTGAGTCTGTAACTGTGTTGAAGGGCCCTGCTGCTGCTGCTCTATACGGGCAAAGAGCTGGAACTGGTGCGATTATATACACAACTAAAAAAGGAAAATACAAAAAAGGTATTGGCGTAACATTTTCTTCTTCTTTAGAATTGCAACAAGTAAATAAACTGCCTGAATTGCAAAACAGGTTTGCGCAAGGTTATTTGGAAGAAGATGGAACACCCACTTTTGCAACTGCCGACCCAGGTCCAGACAAACTTTTTGATACAAACGATGATGTGGATTATGGTGTAAGCACAGCATGGGGACCTGAAATATCAAAAACGCCAGATTTACAAGCATTCGATAATAACAAATCGTTTTTTAATACTGGACAAAACTACAATAACCAACTAAGTATTGACGGAGGCACAGAAACTACGATGTACCGTTTTTCTATTTCAAACCTTAACAGTTCGGGTGTAATTCCTAATTCTAAGCTTAACAGAACTACTGTTAGGCTTGCTTCTGAGCACAAATTAACAGATAAAGTAAAAGTTGGAACTTCTATCAGCTATTCAAACACAAGAAGCACTAAACCCCAAAACGGTTCAAATTTGGCCGGAGTAATGTTAGGATTACTGCGCATGCCAGCTAGCTACGACATTAACAATTATGAGTACGACAATGGTAATGTGCAAACGTATTTTGGTTTGTATGATAATCCACTTTACACGGTGTTTAGAAATCCGTTTAATGACAATGTAAACAGAATTTTCGGGAACACATTTATTAACGCTGACCCGACAAAATGGTTAAATATAACTTACAAAATAGGTATTGATAACTACGCGGATGAACGCAGACAAATATATAGTAAGTCTTCTGCTGGCGACGACAATGTTTTACGCTATGGTCAGGTAAATTTTGATAATGTGAACAGTTTTCAAATGTATTCTGATTTACTCTTGACTGGGAAAAAAGATTTTGGAAAGGATATTCACACCACTTTAACTTTGGGAAATAATATATGGAATAGCAGTTTCAGAAGTGTATTCAGCAGAGGTAGAGATTTGATTATTGATGACTTTTACAACCTTGGTAATTCTATAGACAGATATGCAAGTAACTCTGACTCCAGAATTAGAACTTATGCAGGTTTCTTTAATTTGGAAGCAGATTGGAAAAGCGCTATTTTCTTAACTGTAACAGGAAGAAATGAATGGTCTTCTACATTCGATACGGATAAAAACAGCTTTTTTTATCCATCTGCCAACGTATCTGTTGTGTTAAACGAATTGGTAAAATTACCTAACTGGTTCGATTTCTTAAAAATAAGAGGAGCACTTGCAGAAAGCGGTATTTCACCTTCACCTTACAGAAATAGAACTTACTTTGCGCAACCGTTTTTTGCAGATGGATTTACCAACGGAAATAGCTTTCCTTTCTTAGGTCAGGTTGGTTATGGAATTAGTAATATTAAAGGTAGTCCAAACCTTCTGCCTGAAAGAGTAATTGGAAGAGAAATAGGAACGGAATTGAAATTCTTTAGAGGTAAAATTGGTGTTGATGTAACTTACTACAACCAAAAAACTGTGGATATTCTCTTGGATAAACCTATTGCACCATCATCAGGTTTTAAAAGAGAATATGTAAACTCTGGAGAAATGAGCAACAGAGGATGGGAAATTGCGATTTCTGCAACTCCTGTTGAAATTAAAAACTTTACATGGACAATTAGCGGAACATACTACAGAAATCGTTCTGAGGTATTAAAATTAGCCGATGGCGTTGAAGAGTTAGATATTGAAGAAGCATTCGAGAATATTGGAAGTTTCGCAGTAATTGGTCAACCTTATGGAACAATATATGGAGCTTCATGGCAAAGAAATGCTGATGGTAAACTAATTATTGACCCTTCAACGGGGCTTCCTTACCTCGATCCTGTGCGTAAGCCTTTGGGCAATCCATTTCCAGATTTCTTAGCAGGACTTAGAAACTCATTTACAATAGCTCAAAATTTTAATCTTTCTTTCCTCTGGGATTTCAGAAAAGGAGGAAAAATTTGGAATGGCACGTATGCACGTCTAAATAGATTAGGTATGACTGGAGAGTCAGCTAACCGCGATGGTGAAAATGCTACTTATGTTATTGACGGAGTTTTAGGAACAGGTGTAGTAAATGATGATGGAACTGCTGTTGCAGGAACCGCAGCAAACAATGTAGAAGTTTCTGCTTACGATTATTTCCGTTCTTTTAAAGGAGATGCTGGTGGAGCTGAAGAAGAACATATTGAAGACGGAAGCTGGGCGCGTTTAAGAGAAGTGAGCGCATCTTACAGATTGAATTTTAAACCAAATGCCGCAGGTAAAAAAATTATCCAATACTTAGATTTTAACTTTACTGCTATCAACCTTTTGTTGTTTACTAAATACAAAGGTGTTGACCCTGAAACAAGCTTAACTGGAGCTGGTTCTAACATTCAAGGATTCGATTATTTTAATAATCCTGGCGTGAAATCTTTCACTTTTGGCATCAGAGCCGGCTTTTAATCTTTAAAGATATAATATTATGAAAACGACAAAAATTACATTCCTATATTTCATGCTTTTTGTAGTTACACTTTCTGGTTGTAAAAAATACCTAGAAGATGCAGCTGTTAATCCAAATGATCCTGAAAAAGCAACTCCAGGCTCTCTTCTAGCAACTATTGAAGTGGCTACCTTTTCTAATACTTCAGGTAATCTTGCCAGAAGGGCTGGAATTCTAATTCAACAATTAGCTGGAACAGATGGGCAAATGATTGAATTAGCAAACTATCAGATATTAGAAGGAGATGTTACCAATGAGTGGACTGGCATCTACAATAATGTTGTAATCAATTGCAATATTATGGATACAGATTTTGGTGCAAGAAATCCATATTTTAATGGCATTGCAAAAATCTTGAAAGCCTACAATTTGGGTCTCGCAACTACTAATTGGGGCGACGTGCCTTTTACTGACGCAGGTAAAGGGTTATCTGAAAACAACATGGCTCCAAAGTATGACACACAACAAAGTATTTATGCTTCGTTGCAAGCATTGCTATCAGAAGCCATTGTTGATTTAGGACAGCCTGAAGAAGCGAATGATTATTTTCCAACAGGGGATTTTGTACACGGTGGTGACCCATCAAAGTGGATTAAAACAGCTTGGTTGTTAAAAGCAAGATACGCCAATCACTTGAGCCAAAGAAATGCATCAGAAAGCGCAACATTGGCATTACAATACCTAGAAAATGCTGGTTTAACTGGTCCTGAAGATGATGCAAATGCTATATTTGGAGAAAATGGTAATGAACTAAATCAATGGTACGCTTTTGAAGCAAACCGCGGTGGTTATATCAGAATGGGTGCATACTTTATTGATACGCTCAATGCGAGCAACGACCCACGTTTGCCTTTTTATGCAACTTCTGATGATTCTGGACTTTTTGTAGGCTCCAATGTTGATCCAGGTTTGGCAAATATTTCAGCCTCAGCAGTTGGTTCATATTTTGGAAATGCCAACTCCCCTGCTCCAATGGCAACTTATGTGGAAGCTTTGTTTATTAAAGCAGAAGCTAATTTACGCGCAGGTAATACTGCAGAAGCTGCTACAGCCTACAATGACGCAGTAAAAGCTTCAATTTTGCAGATTACTGGCGCTGCAGACTCAACTTATGAAGCAACTTTCGCTAATGAAACCTCAGAAAGTGTAAGTCTCAGCAAAATAATGTATCAAAAATATGTAGCATCATTTACACAAAACGAAGTTTGGACAGACTGGAGAAGAACCGGATTTCCTCAATTAGAGCCAAACCCGAGTGGTTTTGTTAGTGGCATCCCAACTATTCTTCCTACACCACAAGAAGAGCGTTTGTATAATCCAAATGTTGTAAATGTTACTAATGTGCTGAATAAAATGTGGATTGATGCTGATTAATAAACATTAAAATCAATCATAAAAAAAACGGATGTTTCTAGATTGAAACATCCGTTTTTTTATGTATTTATCTCAAGGTTTTAACCTAGCCTAGGATTTAAATCGATGGCTATTTTCCAAATTTCTGTTGGTAACTAACAATGCTTTCCATTATTATTTCGTAAGCTTCTTTCTTTCCTAAAAACTGATCTACCACTACTTTACTTTTTTGTTCTAGTTGTTTATAGTCTTCAAAAAACCGATGAATTTCTTTTAAAAGATGTGCCGGTAAATCTTCCATGCTTCCTATGGAATTTACAGAAATATCGTGCGTTGCTACAGCTATAACTTTATCATCCATTTCGCCTTTATCCACCATGCGCATTACTCCAATAACTGTTGCTTCTACCAATGTTAAGGGTGGAAAATCAATTTGACTAATTACCAAAATATCCAAAGGATCGTTATCTCCAGCGTAGGTTTGCGGAATAAAACCATAATTGGCTGGATAATGCACTGCTGAAAATAAAACCCTATCGAGTTTCAATAAACCACTTTCCTTGTCAATTTCATATTTTGCTTTGCTGCCTTTTGAAATTTCTATGAGTGCAGTAACATTTTGAGGTATGTTATTGCCCGGACTAACTTGGTGCCATGGATGCATAATTATCTTTTTTGCCAAAGTTATTCAGAAGAAACTACTACTTGCCTTTTACAACAATATTATTTTGAACCAAAGAAGGATTTCCTCCGGCTGCTTTAATCTTTTGGTTGATTTCAGCGCGTCTCAACATCAATTCTAATTCTCTGTCTTCGGCTTCGCGTTTGGCTTGCTCTGCTTCTTTCTTAGCTTGTTCTGCAATTACAATTTTATAATTTACAGTCATGTTAAAATAAAACTGAACTGTTGGTTCTGCTAAATCGGCATTCAATACCAAATCAAACTGATTGTAAGGAACCTTTTCATAATAAATTGTCGAGTTTTTCTCTGCGTAATTGTATTCTACGGGTTTTTCCTTAGTTGATTTTTTACCGTAAAATTTTGGCATTCCGGTATTGGCTGCAGTATATCTCATGTAACGTTCCATCGGATAAACTGAACCTTGTGCGGTTGCATAATTTTGAACATCCAATTTAAAACCCATTCTGGTATAAGAAGCCACTTTGGTATCAATTATTTCTTCAGCCTTTTTCCTTAATTGCTCATAAATCTGATTCATATCTGCAACATTATAATCAATTTTTACTAAGTCATAGATCTCAGCTTTTGCAGCAGCAGAAATCAAATCGTTTAACCTGTCGTGATTTGAAAACCTAACATGAACATTTTTTTTCATTTCAAAACCAGCTGGCACTTCATTTTGAGTTTTACTGTACCTCTTTTCTGTTAATTCAAATTCATACTTCGGAACCATCGATATAAAATCAACATGTGTATTTTCCAGAGGAACTCCAGCCGCTTTTAAAGCATCAAATACATTATTCAAACGAATGTCCATCAAAGAATCTGTCTCACTAATACTTTCCCCAACTTGTGTTACACTTAATACTGCAACATAAGATGTAGCTAAAACATTCATCATTACATCCGCTTTAATAGGAGTGTATGTTCCTCCATTTTGTATTGGATTTAAGTTTACACCTTTGGGTTGATTATATGGAATAGTTCCATTAGGTTGATAATAAGGGTCATTAAAAACTGCATTACCAGCAGATTGTGCTTCTTTGTAAACAGAATTTCCTGCAGATTGTGCAGATGAGGTTTGATAGCAGCTAAGTGCTAATGCGAGAATTAAGATTGCTTTTTTCATATCGTAAAATTTTGCCTACGATAGAAAATGCTAAATTAAAAGTTCAATTAAAAAATGAAATTTGTCTTAAACATCTTCACAGCTATAGCTAAAAGAATGACTCCGAAGAACTTACGAATTACAAACAATCCACTTTTACCTAACTTTCTTTCTAGGAAATTAATTGAGCGTAATACTAAATAAACAGCAATAAGGTTGATTAAGATTCCTATCAAGATGTTATAAAATCCGAAATTCGCACGCAATGTCATAACTGTAGTTAATGTACCACTACCTGCAATAATTGGAAATGCAACTGGAATAATACTGCCAGATTTAGCTTCGGGATCTTGCCTAAAAATATCTATTCCTAAAACCATTTCTAGCCCCATCACGAAAATTACTATAGAACCAGCAACTGCAAATGACTTTAAATCAACACCTAAAAGTGCTAAAAAGCCAGTACCAAAAACTAAGAACAAAATCATGAGGGCTCCAGAAGACAAGGTCGCTTTTCCTGCATCTATTTCTCCAATTTTGCTTTTTAATGATATCAAAATCGGAATGCCTCCAACAATATCAATAATTGCGAATAAAGTAACTGTTATAGCAAGAATTTCTTCGAAGCTGAAATAAAAAGCTGGAAACATGGATTAATATTTTCGCCAAAGTTAGGCTAAGTATTCTAATCCTAGTTGATATCGAGTTGAGAGAATTTTTTCTTATTCCTAATGAAGTAATCCACCACAATTGCACCCATGTAAACACCTTTGGTATTTCTTGTTTTTTCAATTGTCTTCAACTTCTTTCTTTTCTTGCTAATTTGAGGTATCATTCTATAGAAATGCAGATGTGCTCTAATAATTGCGTAAAAATGCATTGGGCCATTGCTAAAAAGAAATTTAAAAGCAGCAACTCCATCCAACAACATTCTAAAGAATAAACTTCGGAATAAAAATTTATCTTCAATATTTTTATAAATTAATTCGAGGTTATTCCTAAAATTAAGATACGTTTTGCGCCAATTTTGTTTTGCTAAGGTGCCTCCACCAATATGGTAAACTTTTGATGCTGGCTGCACTAATATTCTCCAACCTTGGTTTTTCATTCTCCAGCATAAATCTATTTCTTCCATGTGAGCGAAAAAACTTTCATCAAACCCACCACATATTCTAAAAACAGAAGCTTTTACAAAAAGGCAAGCACCAGAAGCCCAAAACACCTCATGAATCTGATTATATTGACCTTTATCTTCTTCCAACATTTCAAATATTCGTCCTCTGCAAAAAGGAAAACCCAATCTGTCTAAATATCCTCCTGAAGCACCTGCATATTCGAAATGTGTTTTTTGGTCGTAAGACAAAATCTTAGGTTGAACAGCTGCGATAGTATTATCGCTTTCGAACATTTTAACTATTGGAGCAATCCAGTTTGGAGTAACTTCAATATCTGAATTTAGCAAAACAAAAAGCTCTGCATCAACTTGTTTGAGCGCTTCATTGTATCCACCTGCATAACCCAAATTTTTTGGATTTACTATAACTCGTACTTCTGGAAAATTTGAAGCAACAAATGCAACAGAATCATCCGTTGATGCATTGTCGGCTACAATTACATCTGCTCCTGGAGAACAATTAATTACTTCCCGTAGAAACTGACTTAACAGTTGTTTCCCATTCCAATTCAAAATTACAATTGCTATTTTCATTGCGGTCTTTTGTGTTTCCAACGTTTATGAGACCACAACCAATATTCAGGCGCTGCAATTATTTCTTTTTCTAATGCAGAAACATACATTTGAATAATTTCGCCATCGGCTAACAATTTAGGATTGTTGCTTAATTCAATTATTTCGATAGAATAATAACCTTTTTTCACAAAGCGCATGGCCAAAAATACAACAATTGCATTGCTTGCTTTGGCAATTTTTTCTGCTCCCCAAAAAAACGGCGAATCCTGATGTAAAAAATCTGTCCAGTAAGCATTATTGGGACTTGCTGCTTGATCGGCCAGAAAACAAGATAACAATGGCACTTCGCAACCAAGCATTGTTTTAGTTGCCTTCTCCATAGGAACCAAGTTGGTGCCATTTAATGAACGAATTTCATACAACAACTCATCTACCATCTTATTTGACAGCGTTTTATAAATTCCTAATGTATAATAAGAAGAAAACATTCCCATAGAAGAACCTAACCATTCCCAATTGCAAAAATGCCCTGCCATTGCTACTACATTTCTGCCCTCTTTATGGTACTTCTCTAATAATTCAGGATTTGAAACTATCATTCTCGACTTAAGAAATTCTTTATCCTGTCTAAATTGCATCAACACTTCTATGATTATAATTGCAAAACGCTTATAGAATTTATTTTCTGTTTGCTTTAATTGAGTGAGCGTATAAACAGGGAAAGAATTTTTTAAATTTTGTTGAATTACTGCTCTTCTATATTTAAAAACATATTGGGCAATAAACGCTAAAAATGAAGCAATCGCATATAAAATTGGCAGAGGCAATCTGGCAAATAGAAAAAGAATACCTCTAGTTAAACGGAACTTGATTCTCACCTTGGCGCCTGGAAGTTTTGTTGCATTTGTGAGCCAAATTTAGATTCAGTTTCCGTGGCATCTATATCATTGGTTTGAGTATCTCTTTTCATGATAAGAAACTGCCAGTTATCGTTCATTATTTCACCCAAAGCATCTGAATGTATGAGTTGATAATCATTCGTTACCAAATCAGGTTGATAAAATACAAATCTTCTATTGCTCTGTTTTCCCAACTTATAATATTGCCAAATTTCATATGGAAAGGCACTCGGCTCTCTGGTTGCAACAGTTCTGTTATCAGGTGGTCCATACTGTAAATAAATTCTTCCTCGGTCTGATAAATAGCCTCTTTTAATTGATGTTGAAAACGATTTATTAACTTTTATAACTTCTAACTTATACTTCTCCCAAGCTTCCTGAGGTTGAACAGCATTTTGATTTCTCCAAAAAGAAAGAAAAAACTGTTGCATCATTTTTAAATCTTTCAACTTAACCACATTATTGGCAATGTTGCGCTCGTTTTCTATTGAAATTGGATACAAACACTTAATATGTTCTGCCAAAGAATCGGCATTCTTATAGAGTTCTACAAAGCTTCCTGCATAAGAAATGCTTGCTAGTTGTTCTAAGCCGGGCAACTTATTTTGAATACTTCTCGAAAAATTTTGGGTTTTAAGTGCTATCAATTTGTTATCCCCATCTCTGGCTTCAACAATCAACGAATAATTTCCATTGGGTAAATCTGTAATGTTAAATTCATTCATCCAAACATTCACCTCAGCAGATTGAAATCTTTTAAAAACGCGGTATTGGTCTAATGGTTTAATTGGACTATTCTCAGCAATATACGCAGTTAACAAGAATTTTTGCCCTTCTCCTAAATTTGATAATGTATGGTAAACTTCAGTATAAAATGTTAGTGAATTATCGTTTTGACCATACAATTCGCTGATATGTGGAATCAAATCGTATCCACCTTTTGAAATATTAGAAGGCTTTTCGGTCTTTTTATAAGAATCTACCATTTGTAAATCAGAAAAACACACAGAATCTTTAGGCATTGAAATAACAATAGATTCATTGGCTTTTACGGTATCTGATACTGCATTCACATCTCGAATACTAACTGATAATGTATATTTCCCATTACTTAGCGGTATTCTTTGCTGGTCAATAAAGTTGAAAGAAACATTGATTGAATCAGTTGCTTCGGGACTCAACAAATTATATTTATCGATGTATCTTAGCTTTTCGTTTTCTGAAACACTTAATAATACTTCAATGGTACCTTGATATTTGCCTGAAGCATTTTTTTTATAGTGGATACTATTTCCTCTTACCATTAAATAGGTTTCAAGATATGGCGTTTTTCCAGCCATTAAAAATGTGGCGTGAGAAAACAATGCTTGTGGTTTCTTAACTGGTCCAGCAAAAGATATAGCATGCAGTAAAGAAACTAAACAAAATAAAAGACAATATTTTTTCATATATAATTACAAAAGTAAAGCAATTAGCGCCAAGAAACTATTACAATTTCATTCATTTATCACTCTTAAGAATGATTTGCAATGGTTGCTTTTACTGCTTTATGCCAGCCATCGAGATAAAGTTTTCTTTTTTCATCTGAAATATTAGGTTCGAAAATCTTATCTGTTTTTCTCATTAACCTACAACTTTCTAGTGAATCGAAAACCCCAACTCCCAATCCAGCCATCATTGCAACACCACAAACTGTAGATTCAGAATTTATTGGACGATTTACCTTACAATTTAATATATCACTTTGAAATTGCATTAAAAAATCATTAGCCGTTCCTCCTCCATCTACTGCAATCTGCAAAATCTTCAAATTAGTTTCCTTAACCATTGTTTGAACAAGATCGTAAGTTTGATAGCACATTGCCTCAAGTGCGGCCCTTACTACATGAGATTTGTTTGTGCCCCTGGTTAGTCCAAAAAACGCTCCTCTCACATCACTTTTCCAATATGGTGTACCCAATCCTACAAAAGCTGGAACAAAATAAACACCTTCATTGCTTTCTATAGAATTAGCAATTGCTTCAGTTTCTTCTGCATTATTGATTATTCCTAATGAATCTCTTAGCCATTGCACAGCTGCACCTGCAACAAATACACTCCCTTCAAAGGCATAAGTTATTTCTCCATTTATTCCCCAGGCAATAGAAGTTAATAGTCCATTTTCAGAAAATACCGGCTTTTTACCAATATTCATTAATAAAAAACAACCTGTACCATATGTATTCTTGATATTTCCTGTTTCAAAACATGCTTGTCCAAATAAAGCTGCTTGTTGGTCGCCTGCCACTGCAGAAATAGGAATTGAAGCGCCCAAAACTTCCAGCGATAAGCATCCAAAGTCATCAATGGAATTAAGCACTTTAGGTAAAATTTGAAAAGGTATATTGAATGCTTTCAGTAAAAAAGCGTCCCATTGCAATGTTGAAATATTAAATAACATCGTTCTGGAAGCATTGCTATAATCTGTTGCGTGAACATTTTGGCCAGTTAAATTCCAAATCAACCAAGTATCTATTGTTCCAAATAATAGCTCCCCATTTTCAGCCAATACTCTTGCATTTTCTACTTGCTCTAAAATCCAAGCAATTTTAGATGCTGAAAAATAAGCGTCTATAACTAGTCCTGTTGAATTTCTAACAATTTTCTCTAAGCCTTGTTCTTTCCATTTATTGCAGATATCAATTGATTGGCGACTTTGCCAAATGATTGCCGGATAAATTGGTTTTCCTGACTTCTTATTCCAAACAACAGTGGTCTCTCTTTGGTTTGTAATGCCGATAGATTGAATTTCAGAAGGCGAAATATTCGCTTTTTGTACAGCTAATCTTAATGTTTCTAATACATTATTTAAAATCTCTTCAGCATCTTGTTCAACCCAGCCTTGTTTTGGGTATGATTGTTTTGTTTCCTTTTGTGAAATAGCAACTACAGATGCTTTTGAATCAACAATTATTGCTCTTGTGCTTGTTGTTCCTTGATCTATTGCTAGAATAAACTTGCGCATAGTTCCTATTAAGTTCCTTGTAATTTATTAAAAAAACCAGGAATCAACCATGCCTCTTTTTCATTGTCAAGTTTTATATTCCAGCGTTCCTTAAGTCTTGTGTACTCCGAAAAAAGTATTCTTGGATCGTCGGTAATAATAGCATCAATTCCGGTGTTAAACTGCTCTTTATTAAACAATTCTATCGCTAATGAGCTGGATGTCACAGTTACTTTTGTAACCAATTGAGAAAGTACGCATTTCCTTCTTACATTATTATATCTGTAGTTGAGCAAATAATTAAGAAAATTAGCAGAAAGCAAAAGTAAAACAGAAGTTAAATTTATTCCTAAACGGTAAATTCCGCCAGCGGTAATTATTATCGATAATATAAATGTTAAAGGAATACTGAGTTTCAATGTTCTCTTTTGCTTTTCAAGAAATTGAATTCCTGATTCATTTAATGTAAAATCGCCTTCGTTTAATTGCATTATTTATTTTTTAATTTCCACAACTTAAGCAAATTAACAAAAATTTGCAGGTATAATATGCTTTGTAAAAGTAACAGAAGAAATGAATATAGATAAATAATAATTAATAAAATTCAAGTATTATCTTTGGCCGTGCTATTATTGAAACCAAATTCCTTTAAGGAATACGAACTAATTGATTCTGGAAACTTCGAAAAACTAGAGCGCTTTGGAGAATTTATAACCATAAGACCTGAACCTCAGGCTATTTGGAATAAAGTTAAATCAGCTCAAGATTGGTTAAAAATGGCACATACCAGGTTTGAAGCCAAAAGTAGCTCATCAGGAAATTGGATTAAACTGAAACAAATACCTGATAGGTGGATTATTAATTACAACGATAAACTTTCTTTTAGACTTGCATTAACTTCCTTTAAACATGTTGGAATTTTTCCCGAACAAGCCGTAAATTGGGATTACATTCAACAACAAATAGGTAAAATAAAAGATAAACCTGTTAAGTTTTTAAACCTTTTTGCCTACACAGGAGGCGCTTCTTTGGCAGCAAAAGCAGCTGGTGCAGATGTTACGCATGTTGATTCTATAAAGCAAGTGGTTTCTTGGGCAAACGAAAATCAATTGCATTCTGGTTTAAAAGATATTCGTTGGGTTGTAGAAGATGCGGTAAAATTTGTAAAACGTGAAATCAGAAGAGGTAACACTTACCACGGAATTATTATGGATCCTCCAGCCTACGGACATGGCGCCAATGGCGAAAGTTGGAAGTTGGAAAAGCAATTAATGGAATTGGTCGAAGATACCCAACAATTGCTGAATAAAGAAGAACATTTCCTTATTCTGAATACATATTCTTTAGGATTTTCTTCACTCATTATTGAGAATTTATACCAGAAATCAATCCATAAAAACTCTAAATTGGAAATTGGAGAATTGTACCTTCCTTCTAGCACAAATCAAAAATTACCTTTGGGCGTTTTTGGTAGATTTTCTAATTTAAAATGATTTTTCCAAAGAATTAAAATTTGATGTAAGGCTTCTGACAAGAAAAATCGTAATTATGAAAAATACAAATTCATGTTATTGATAATCAATACTATAAATAATCTTTGAATTGAAATATTTCAAGTTTTTTATGTAAGATTTCTGAATAAAGTATTATAACTTAAATACATTCAATAAAGTAGAACAAGCGTCACTAAACAAATTAGGCGCATGCTGCAATTTTTACTTCGTTTTCCGATACTATCAATTATGCAAGCGTCATTATTTTACGCTTATATATTGATTGTATGATGAAAACTTTTACTAGAAATTATTTAAACACCAACAAAAACAATTATTCTAGAAGCATTATTATGTTTCTCATGTTGTTGTTCGCCTCTTCTTTTCAAATGGGGGCTCAAGTTACATATACAAGTACATCCAATAATACATGGTCAACACAAGTTTGGTCACCTGCAGGTACACCTGGTGCTTTAGACAATGTTATCATCAACCATAACATTACTGCCAATGTTGCTGTAAATATTAACAATTTAACTATCAATGCTAGTAGGACTTTAACTACTGCAGGATTTGATTTTACTGTAAATGGCACAACTACACTAAATGGAATTTTCACTGATAACAATACTACAGGTAACAACTTATTTGTGGGTTTGGTTACTGTAAACAACGGTGGTCAATTAACTAATTTGAATTCTATTACACACTGTTTTGAGTTTAGAAACGGATTAACTACTGCTGGAAATGGAACAATTAACTTACAGAATTTAGGAACTGCAACTTTTTCAACCAACAATCAAACGATTTCAGCTCCTGCAATTAATACTGTATCTCCATCTTTTGTAAATATAAATATTGTTGGAGATGTTGAATTAACAAACAATTCACTACTTGCTGCAGGTTTAACAATCAGAGGAAACTTAACGGGAACGACATCTGGTTCAACATTTATAAATGCAAGCAACTCTTTCACTAATTATCAAGGTGCACAAGCTCCTATGTCTGCAAGTGGTTCTATTTTATTAACTGCTGCTGGAAATACTTTTAATTATACAGGAACAACACAAACAGTTGCAACAACTGTTTACCACCATTTAGGTTTTACAACAGCAGGTACAAAAACAATTAATAACATTACTGTAAATGGAAACTTCACTAGAAGCAACGGATCGTTAGCATTTTCAGGCATTCAAACATTTGCAGGAACAACTGCTGCAAATTATAATGTCAACAGTACCTTAACTTTTTTAGAAGTAGTAATAAATAAACCAGGAAGCTCATTAACATTAACAAATACCGGATTCAATTCAGGATTACTTACAGTTTTCAATGGAACACTTTCATTTGGAACTACAACTGCCAGAACTATTACATTAACTGATAACCTTGCTGGTACAGGTGAAATTAATATGTCAGGTGCAGCACATAATTTAAATCTCGGAGGTGCAACAAACGAAATCACTACCCTTACAACTGATGCAAACAACAGCACAATTCAGTACAATAGAAGTGGTGACCAAATTGTTTTTGGAAGCAACAATTACAAAGTTTTAACACTTTCCGGGTCTGGAACAAAAACTTTAAACGCTCAAGCTAGAGTTGATAACGCCCTTAATATGACCGCTGGAGGGTCTTACTTCTTAGATATCGTTAATAACGATTTAAAACTTTCAGCAGTTGCCACTTTAAATGGAACATTTTCAACAACAAGATATATTATCACAAGTGGTGATGGTAATTTGATAAAAGAAGGAACTACAGTTGCACAACTTAGAACCAATATGGCAACAAACGGAACTTTTCCTATTGGTTCAGGAGGGTTTTACACTCCATATCAAATTACAGCTTTAACTGGAACAATAACAGGAACTGCGAGTATTTCTATAAGAGCCATTCCTTCAAGACAACCCAATGTGGATTATTTTTATAATTCCTTAAATAAATACTGGGATATAGAAACTTCAAACATTTCAGTAACAAGTGCTAATTTTCAATTCTCATTTAATGCTTCAGAAGTTATAGGCTCTATTTCAGCTTATGTTCCGCGTGTTTGGAATGGCTCTGTTTTAAGTGGAGTTACAACACCAAGTGCACCTGGAGCAAATCCATTTACGGTAACAAACAATACATTTCTTTGGGGACAATGGACAGCAACCGACCCAACTGTTAGGGCTGCCTTGTATTCATATCAATCTGGAGATTGGGGAAATGCAAACACTTGGACATCTGATCCTTCCGGGAATACATTAATAAGTCCAATGGTGCCAACCTCACAAGACCAAGTGGTGATATTAAATGGAAGAACAGTAACTACAACTGCAAGTCAAACTGTAGCTTCTTTAGTAATAAACGCAGGAAGCATTTTAGACTTAGGAACCACTACAGGTCATAGTTTTGGCCCTATTTCAGGTGAGGGTAGAATGTTACTTTCTACTACTACACTTCCAACTGGAATCTATACAAATTTTGTTTCTGCTACTGGAGGAACCATTGTATATGATAATATCGGAGCAACTGCACTTACATTATCTAATACAATTACAACATATAATAACCTAGAATTTCTCAATACAACTTCAACTTCAAATACATTGATATTGAATTCCAATTTAACGCTAAATGGAAATTTCAGTATCAATAAAACAGGCGCTGGTGCTTTTAATTTTACCGTTGGAGGTGATGCTACTAATAGAACATTGTTATTTAATAAAAACGTCACAATCGGGGCTGGTTGTAGTTGGAATGCCGGAAGTTTCAATTCTACTCACTCAGCAACTATTGCTGGTAATCTTACCAATAGCGGATTAATAGATTTTACAAATGGAGCAGATTGGGCATCAACATCAAATGGTGCTATTAACATTTCTTTTACCGGTCCAAATCAAAATACATCCTTAGTTTGTAATGCGGGTAGTTCTACTACATTCTATGGTTTCCAATCTACAAAATCTACAGGATATGAATTGTCGGTACTCGCGTCAACTGGAGTGCCTTTAAATTTCGTAAATAATGGAAATACGTTTATCGCGAATGGAAACGGTATACTTAGATTTGGAAATAACATTACCATTCCAAGAATGAATGGCTCTGGTGGAGGAAATTACGACATTGGTTCTCCATCTGCTTTACCCGTTGTTTGGATAGATGGTGCATCTGTAACTTATAACGGTGGAGGGGCAATTGTACCTTATGGAACAATAAGAATTACATCTGGAACATTAACTTGTCAATCAGGTCAAGGTGGAATTGTAATTCGCGAATCAGGATTAATACTTGTAGAAGGAGGAACCATTAACGCTAAAATGATTAGAACTTCTATTACAGCAGCCACACACCGAGGCACATTTATTCAAACAGGAGGTACAGTTACTTTAACTGGAGATAATAGCGCGGAACAAGGATATTATGCTGTTTTTTCACTTCCATACAATGAGAATGTTTTCAAAATGGAAGGTGGTATATTAAATATTACAAGAGCAAATGCTACTGGTTCATTTTGTCCAAATGGTGGAATTATGATAGGCTCTTGGCCTCAAAACATTGATGTAATTGGAGGAGTCGTAAATATTTCATTGGCTGGAGCAATAAATTTTGACATTAGCTCAAGAGCTCCATTTTGGAATTTAAACATAAATAAAACCTCGGTGGGCGCTGGTGCAGTGAGAATTACACCAATTACATGGTCTTTTAGTGGTAGTGCTGCCAATCAAGCAACTTTACCAGCATTCCCTTTAATTGTCTTAAACGACCTTACAATAATTGGAGCAACTAATAGTGGTGCGCTCAATGCGAATGGCTATGACGTAACTATTGGAGGAAATTTCAACTTACAAACTGGAACAACTTTTACTTCAGGCGTTAATAACTTAACTTTCAACGGGATAAACAACCAGACTTTTACAATTAATGGTAGTCTTGGAACTGGTTTAAACAGACTAACTATAGATAAAACTAATGTTAGTATTTTAACTATTGCAGGAAGTGCAACTAGCATTATAGCCGATGGAGGCATTTCAATTTTAAACGGAACCTTGGCCGATGGAGGCAAGACGTTAAGTACTAAAGGAAATCTTTTAAATTCAGGAACTCACACAGGAACAGGAAAAATACAATTAAATGGAACTGCTTCGTCTCAAAGCATATCTGGAAATGGGGCAGGTATTTTCCAAAACTTAGAACTCGCAAACACTAACGGGATTGCAGGTTCTAGTCAAATTAACCTCAACAACGATATTACTTTAAATGGTATAATTAACATCTCTACTGACCGTGTTTTATTTATTTCTGATCACCAATTAAGGTTAAATCAAACGGCAACTTTCTCTGGAACTTTTGGAGTAAATAGATATATAAGAACGAATGGGAATTTATCTGACGGCGGAATCAGAAAGACTTATGCAGCTAGTGCAACTTCGTTTATTTTCCCTTTTGGTTCAGGAACTAATTACACGCCGGCTACGATTCAATTCGCATCTAATCCTACAACTTATGGCTCTTTAGATGTAAGACCTGTTGCCGCAAAACATATATATGCAACCAATACCGATTGTTTTCAGCAATACTGGAAAATAAATCAAACTGGTTTCACAGGTATTCCTGCAAATGGAATAAATATGACATTTAATTATGGAAACATTGCCGATAATTTAGCCTACGTCCCTGCATTTTACAGCTACATATCAAATCAATACACAACTCTAAACAATGTAAATTTTGTTAATGAAGCTGCAAAGTTAATTTCATTCTCTGGGATTTCTAATCTGGCAGGAGATTACACAGCTGGAATTCCTGCTGCTTTTGGGACAGTAATACCATACTATAGCAGAGCAAATGGAAACTGGAATGTTCCTTCAACTTGGTCTAATTCAGGATATAATGGAGTTCCTTCCGTAACAATACCAACATCGGCTTCACCAGTATTGATAGGTGATGGAAATATGTATAACCACACAATTACTGTAACTACAAACAACACAATCGCAGGAAGCTTGGTAATAGCTGCAGGATCTACTTTAGATATAGCGGCAACTACCGGAAATAACTTTGGTGCACTACCTTATGCTACTGCAGGAGGTTCCGGTACAATGAGAATTTCTTCTAATTCATCAACAGCAGAGTTTCCTGCTGGTGACTTTGGACTATTTTTTCAAGAAAATGGAGGTATTGCAGAATACTACACAAATTCGAATTCGTTTACAATACCTACACAATCAGCCGCTCCAACCTCTCTAAGTATTTATAGCTACAGAAATCTAAACCTGGTTGCTTCCGGATCAAATAAAATTACTTTACCAAATTCAGATTTAACTATCTATGAGAACGTAAATATATCTTCGATTAATTCAACTAGTGAAGTATTATTGAATGATGCAAGTTCAAAAACCCTTACTATCAATGGAGACCTAAACATTAACAATGGTATTTTCAGATTCGAGAATTTAAATCCTCAAACAGTAAACCTTTTTGGAAATTTAACTATTGGAAACAATGCAACTTTTGATGTTAGAAACACTTCTAATAGGCTGCATTTCTTAACAACTAGAGGAAATATCACGAATAATGGAAACTTAGATTTAAGAGCTAATAGTAATGTTAAACTTACCTTAACTGGAAATCAAAATATTACTATTTCAGGAACAAACAACAGTGCAATCTCTGATTTTTTCAATATTACTGTCGATAAAGGTATTGATCAAAGTTTTATTGCTGAAGTTACTGTGCCTGGTACATTCACTGCTGCTGGAGATAATTGGTTACAACTTGTAAATGGAACTTTTAAATTCTCAAGAGCGGGTTCCATTACTTTAACTTCTGGAAATAACGTAGAATTTTATATTCCTTCAAGTGCAAAGTTATCTGTAAATCATTCTTCGTCAGAAATAGCAATTGGTCAAAATAATTCCAATGGGGCCGACCTTATTATTGGAGGAACTTTAGAAATACTTAGCGGAACGGTTAACGTTGGCGCTGCATCTTATACTTCACATAACGATATTGAATACACACCAACAGATTTCCCAACTATTGATGTTAGAAATAGCGGCGTATTAAATGTTAATGGACAAATTCGCAGGAGTTGTTTTTCTTTACAAGGTGGATTACGCTATTATCAATCTGAAAATAGCACTGTTTTAGTAAGAGGAAAGAATCCAGAAGCTGCCGGTTCTTTTAATTTCGATAGAGCCAAATTCGAAATTTTGAACGAAAATTCAGTCTTCAACATGTCTGGAAATTCTTTACTAGTTATTGATAGAAATGGACTTGCAAGTACTATGTTTGGTGATATTTACATTTCACCTGCATCGTACAACATGACAGGAGGAGAGATTAGAGTTGGAACTTCAAATACATCTGCTTCTTCTGTTTTTAATTTAACTACTAATGCTCCATTTTGGAATTTTACTTTAGATGGAACAACTTCTCCGAAAACTGTTAATAATCTAATCAGCGAAACAACTTTCTTAAATAACTTTGCTATTGAAGGAAATTCAATTTTTAACACCAGCGGATTCGATATCAATATAGGTGGAAATTTTACCAATAGAAATACAACCAATTCAACAGGATTAAATGTTGGTGGATTCAGAACCGTTTTAAACACTCAAACAACAAGATTTATAAGCAGTACTTCCAACCAATCAATTACTGGTGCAAGTGGAAACTTGACTAATTTCTCTAATCTTGTATTTAACAATACTTTTCTAAATGGTACAATTACTTGTGAAACAAATAGCAGCGTTCAAGTAAACGGAAATGCCGATTTTGCAAGTGGCAATTTAAATATAGGTGCTAATAACTTCAATTTACTTGGCCAACTAAATACCAATGTAAATATTACTGGAACAAGTGGTTTCTTTATTTTGAATGGAACAGCTGCTGATCAAGACATAAGCGGAAACGGAAATGCTAATTTTCATAATTTAAGAATTCAAAATGGTGCAGGTGTAAATCTTCTTACCCCAATAAGAATTAATGGAAACCTTCAATTAACCTTAGGTATTTTATACATCAATGACCTATTATTAACTTTCGGAGAACTAGCAACTGCCTCTGGCACTTTCAACACCAATAATATGATTCGTTTAAACGGTGTTAATTCGGATGCAGGTGTAAGAAAATTCTTCCCAATTGGGGCACAAGATTTTACTTTCCCTATTGGCACTACTTTAAAATACGCTCCAGTTAGGTATAATATTACAACTAACACTGCAATCGGAAACGTTACAGTTAAACCAGTTAATGCAAAACATCCCGCAACTACCGACTTGCTAAACAAAGAGTTAAATTATTACTGGATTGCTGAAAGCAGTGGTTTCGCAGGATTAAATGTTACGCATACTTACAATTATCACCCTAATGATGCCTTAAATGGAACAGAAACTTCTTATAGTACAGGAAGATATTTCAATAACATTTGGAGTCCAATTAATGGAATACCTTCTACAATTAATGCTGCTACAGACAGAATCACATTATCAAATGTAAACTACTTAGGTGGAGATTATACCGCTGGAGAGTCCACTGAATTTGGAATCATACAAACTTACTTTAGCAGAAATGCTACAAATGGAGGTAATTGGACAGATTTAAATGCTTGGTCAACTGATGCAACCCTTCAACATAATGGTGCTCCTTGCAGCACACCTCCAACTTCTCATAATATTGTAATTGCAACTGGTCACACTATTAATTGTCAATCAACTGATAATAATAAAATTGCCCCAATAGCTCAAGTAAATGGAACTTTAAATCTTAACAGCACAAGTGGACATAATTTAGGTTTTGTTTCAGGAGATGGAACCATTAAAATTACTCCAAATGCCTCCAATCAATTCCTATTTCCAGGAGGAAATTTTACATCATTTAATAATAGCGGAGGTGGTACTATTGAATTCAATTCTAACGCTGCGGCTAATCTTCCAACTCAAACTTCTTATAACAACTTAAGCTTTACAGGAAGTGGTGCAAAATCGTTTGCGAATGTTAACTTAATTATAAATGGAAACCTTTCTATACTTGGGGGTTCATTAAACAATGCTTTTAGCAAAGATATTTTTCTTAAAGGAAATTGGGTTAATAATATTGGAACTCCCGGCTATTCTGCAGGAAATGGCTTAATAAACCTAGGCGGATTTAATCAAAGTTTAGATGGAACAACTAATCTCGGAAAAGTAACAATTTCTGGTGGTGGGTTAAAAACATTGAATAGTACAATGTTCGCGACAAACCTAAACTTAAGTGAGGGTATTATTAGCACGGGAAATAACACAATTCATTTAACAGCTCCAAACGCAGTTTCTGGGGGCTCATCTCTCAGTTATGTTTTTGGGAATCTTAGAAAAACAATTCCAGCAGGTACATTAACCATAAACTTTGAAATTGGAGATCAAACCAATTATGCTCCCGTTAACTTGAATTTTCAAGGAACAGTTTCAGGTTCTGGTAACATAACTGCGAGCACTTTTGATGGTGACCATGCTGCTATCTATACGTCAGGAATTAATCAAGATAAATCTTGCAACAGATCTTGGAACTTAACTGCAAACAGTCTTTCTGGATTTACTAGCTATAATGCACGTTTTAACTTTGTTAACACGGATATTGATGCATCAGGCAATACAAGTAACTTCGTAGGCTCACGTTACAATGGAACTTCTTGGACATTGGTAAACAGTGCTGACGTATATGCAAATGCTACCCAGTTAAATGGACTTACTCAGTTTGGAACTTTCCAGCTCGGAGAATCATTAAACGCAATTATTTGGACAGGTGCTACTAACACTAATTGGAATACAGCTACAAATTGGTTACCACAAACAGTACCCACCAATAATGACAATGTTATTATTGGTCTTGTAAGCAATCAACCTAATTTTACTGCAGGTGGAAACGGGCAGTGTGCCAACATAACATTACTTTCAGGAACAAATGTTACAATACCTATTACACATCAACTTTCAGTTTTCGGAAATATAAACTGCAATTCAGCAAAAATTTCTGGTCCTGGAGCATTACAAATTTCTGCACTGAGCAGTAACTTATCTGGAAACTTAATTATAGAATCTAATATAGTAATAGGAGCCGCATCTGCTTTTAACTTAAGTCCCGCTTCCTCAATAGATTTAAAAAGAAACTTGCTGGTGAATGGGATAATTAATACCAATGATTCTAAAATTACATTTAGTGGTGATCAAAATTCAACTTTTGGCGGAGCTAGTTCATTAGTTGTAAAAGATCTTTTCATTTCTAAATCAAATTCCGACCTTGTAGTTACTTTACAAAACAATATTCAAGTAAGTGGCACTATTTCACTTGTTATGGGTGATATAAATTTGAATGGAAATGAAATAGACCTTGGTTCATCAGGAATATTGACAGGAGAAAATTCAGATAATAGGGTTTATGGAACTTCTGGAACCATAAAAGCTGAAAGAAACTTAAATGCTCCTGCCGAAGATAATGTTGCTGGACTTGGCGCAGAATTAACCGCTCCAAATAATTTAGGACTTACTCAAATCATCAGAGGCCATCAACAAAAAACTTATAATGCAGGTTTTGGTTTGAATCGTTATTATGAAATTCACCCAACTAATAATTCGGGCTTAAATGCAACTTTGAAGTTCAATTACTTTGATGATGAATTAATCACTCCTAGTGGTTCAATAACCGAAGCTGAACTTGACTTATGGAGATTTGATGGAGCATACTGGACCAATCAATGGGCAACACTTGATATGGTAAATAACAAGTTAGTTAAAACTGGAATTCCAGAATTCTCAACCTGGACTTCTGGTTCATTAACCAACAATGCCCTCCCAATTACTTTAATAAGTTTTGAAGCTAAATGCAATGAAGGTAGAATAGATTTATCTTGGGAAACTGCCTCTGAAAGCAACAACAAAGAATTTAAAATTGAAGAAAGCAATGATGCTAAAAGTTGGATAGTTGTTGCAACAATTGATGGCGCTGGTAACAGCAATACTAATAAAACATATAGTACTACTACAGAAACTTCTTATCCTGAAGGAAGCTATTTTAGATTGAAACAAAAAGATTATAATGGGAATTCTGAGGCTTTCGACCCAAAATTTGTAACCTGCAAAGTTGCTGCTAAGAATCAAGTTAGCATTTTCCCAAATCCTGCAGTTGATAATGTAACAGTGAACATTAAAACTGAAATGGAAATGAACTCAACATTAACGCTATTCAGTTTATCTGGTCAAATACTATTTTCTCAAAAAGTTTCTTTAACAATTGGTTCAAATCCTGTAAACTTGGATATCAGCGTATTACCTCCTGGCTCTTATCACTTAAACATAAGCAATGATAAGAAAATAGAAATTGAAGGTGCAAGAACGATAATTAAACGGTAAACCTAACCTTAACCGTTGAAAAACCTCCATTAGCGTTGCTTTTGGGGGTTTTTTATTTATAAAAAATTACTCATCAAACACTTATAGATCTTTTAAAAAATAATTTACTTATTCTTATTTAGATTAATTCTAAATAACTATTTTTGCCGCATCCTTAAAACAATTTATGCGCACTTTAAATTTCATTTCCCCTCTTCTCATTTTTTCTTTTTTTAATTTGAATGCCCAAAAAACAGACACATTAAGAGTAAATATACTTCCTACAGTAGAAATAAGTACAATTCAAATTCCCAAACAGGTCTACCGAATGAATGAGGTAAATGAAATGAACATTATGGCTGGTAAAAAAAATGAGGTGATTAATATTTTCTCTTTAGATGCCGATCTTTCTATAAACAACGCCAGACAATTGTTTTCAAAAGTTCCAGGTGTTAGTATATGGGAAAATGATGGTTCAGGAATACAAACAAGCATTGCCACCAGAGGTTTAAATCCGAATAGAAGTTGGGAATTTAATGTGCGTCAGAACGGAGTTGATATAAGTTCTGATGTTTTTGGATACCCTGAAGCTTATTTTACTCCACCTACTGAAGCTGTGCAAAGAATAGAGATTGTAAGAGGTGCAGCATCCTTGCAGTTTGGACCTCAGTTCGGCGGCCTTTTAAATTACATTATTAAAAAAGCTCCAACTGAAAAACCTGCATCATTTGAATCAAGACAAACAATTGGAGCTTATGGTTTAGTGAATTCTTACTACTCGATAGGACTCAATAAAAAAGGATTTTCACTTTTCGCTTATTTTCATAACCGCTCTGCAGATGGTTGGAGAGAAAATAGCAAGTATCACATCAATACAGGTTACATTTCTTTAAGATATGCTCCTTCTCCAAAATTCTATGTGGAAGCACAATACACTAAAATGAATTATGAAAGTCAACAACCAGGTGGACTTACAGATTCGCTATTTAATGATAATGCAAGAAAGTCTTTTCGTTCTCGAAACTGGATGAGCACACCTTGGAATATTATCAATCTTGAAACTGGTTTCAATTTTAACGCTAATAACAAAATCCAATTAAAGATTTTTGCACTTGAAGCCGAAAGAAATAGCGTAGGTAGCTTGGGAAATATTTTTACTCAGGATACTATAAATGCAGCTACAAATAATTATAACAATCGCCAGTTAGATAGAGATAGATATTCAAACTTAGGTGCAGAATTAAGATTTCTTTCCAATTGGAAACTCTTTAATAAAAACAACACTTTAGCAATTGGGGCTAGACTATTCCGTGGAAATACTTTCAGAAGAGCCAATGGGAAAGGTAGCACAGGCAATGATCTAGACCTAAATCTTGCATTTGGTACATGGGGAAGAAATATGTTTTTTCAAACCTTAAACCAAGCAGCTTTTGCAGAAAACATTTTTAGAATCTCACCAAAATTAACCATAACACCAGGCCTTAGACTAGAAATGCTAGAAGCAAAGAGTGAAGGTTATATAAATACCAGCGCCACAGGTCTAACTATTCCGCAACAAAGAAAAAGAACAGTCATTCTCGCGGGAATTGGAGCCGAATTTAAAGCCACTAAATCAACAAACATTTATACCAATTTTAGTCAGGGCTTCAGACCTGTAACATTTTCTGAATTAACTCCTTCCGCAACTACAGATACAATAGACCCAAATCTAAAAGATGCTTCAGGGTATAATGCTGACTTAGGCTACAGAGGAGATATTCAGAACTTTATTCATTTTGACGCAAGCCTTTTTTATCTTTATTATAATAATAGAATTGGAAACTTGGTAAGAAACGGTAACCAGTTTAGAACTAACATTGGCACTTCTGTTAGCAAAGGTGCAGAGATTTACGCTGAATTGAATCTCTTTCAACCTTTTAAAAAAATAAGAAGAATTGGAAATCTCAGCGTATTTGCTTCTCTTTCTTTCATAGATGCTACCTACACCAGATGGGATGATCCTGCAAAAATTAATGACCCTACAAAAACTTTAGTAAAAAGAAGAGTTGAAAATGCACCACAATACATTCACCGCTTTGGTGTAAATTACAGTTACAAAAAATTCTCTGTTTCTTACCAAATAAATTCTGTTGGAGCAACTTATGCAGATGCTATAAACACTGAAAAACCAAACGCTAATGCAACAGTAGGAATTATTCCTGCGTACGTTGTATCTGACATTTCATTTTCCTACGCTTTTCTTAAATATTACAGGGTGAATGGTGGTATCAATAATTTAAACAATACACAATATTTTACTAGAAGAGCAGGTGGTTATCCAGGTCCAGGAGTTTTACCAGGAATGGGAAGAACCTGGTTTCTTGGATTTGGAGTTAGTATCTAAAAAATTGAAGCAAAAGGATTTATGTAATCTGATCTTCGTCAAAATGAAAACGAAATCCTAATCTTTTACCTGTTGCGGCGTTTAGTACTTGAGCATTTTCTGTAATTGCCGAAAATGTAGCTTCTTGCACTGTTTCATAGGCGGGCGTCAATAAATCGAAGTTTAAACAAAACAAAATAGCTGACTCAATAACTTCTTTTACTTTAGAAACACTCAATTCATCCGTAGAAAAATTATTATATAAAAAACCCATTTGGCGTTTTCCTTCTACAAAAAAATGATTTTCCTTGTTCACAAAAATCCTTGCAATCAAATAACCAACATCGTTTACTCTTTTGTATTTCAAAGAATCTGATAAAAAATTGTAAACACTTATCAACCCGCAATAAGCGCGACTTGCATCCTCCTCAATATAGGATAGATTCCAAACTTTGTGCGTACTATCGAATAGAAAAACATTGGTATGCATTTCGAAAATTAAAATATCTCCAGCTGTTCTGATTTGAATCGCAAATGGTGAATTCTCATGATATTCAATTACAATTCTCGAATCTATCTTATTTATCTTTTGATGAAGGTTGTTTGCAAGTTCCTTTAATTCCTTTTTGAAAAGGTCAAAAGTTTCTATAGTTCCTCTGAAAATGTCTTGTTTTAAAGAAGCTTTCTCAGAAAGGGTTGCAATTATTAATTCTTCGGCTGTTGGCATCTATCAATTTTTAATAAGCTCTTGCAAAAATAACTCTTTCAGATGAGGGATTTCCAGTTAAAATACATTTACCGTCTTCTTTAATATTATTTAATGGAATACAACGGATTGTTGCTTTTGTTAGCTCTTTAATCTTCTCCTCAGTCTCCGAAGTACCATCCCAATGAGCAGATATAAACCCTCCAGGCCCATCTAATAACTTCTGGAATTCCTCCCAAGAATCAGCCTTGTGTGTATTATTAATTCTAAAATCAAATGCTTTATCGTACAAATTTTGCTGAATCTGCTCTAATAAGTGAACAATTTTAATAGATATGTCACTTGTTTGTAAAGTTGATTTTTCTAGTGTATCCCTTCGTGCAACTTCAACTGTTCCGTTCTCAACATCTCTCGGGCCTATTGCAATACGCACCGGAACTCCTTTAAATTCATGTTCAGCAAACTTAAATCCTGGCTTATGTGTATCTCTATCATCAAACTTCACACTAACTCCAAATTTTTCAAGCTCTTTCTTTATTTCTTTGGCTTTATTAGAAACTAAAGTTTGTTCTTCATCACTTCTGTAAATGGGAACAATTACAACTTGAAAAGGAGCCAATTTCGGCGGAAGAACTAGCCCTTTATCATCCGAATGAGACATAATCAAAGCGCCCATTAATCTAGTGGAAACTCCCCATGAAGTACCCCATACATGCTCTAGTTTTCCTTCTTTATTGGCAAACTTAACATCGAAAGCATTAGCAAAATTCTGTCCCAAAAAATGCGAAGTTCCTGCTTGTAAAGCCTTTCCATCCTGCATAAGTGCTTCTATGCAGTAAGTATTCACAGCGCCGGCAAATCGCTCGTTTTCTGTCTTTACGCCTTTCAATACAGGTATGGCCATGAAATTTTCAGCAAAGTCTGCGTAAACTTCTAACATCCTTTCTGTTTCTTCAATCGCTTCTTTTTCTGAAGAATGAGCCGTATGGCCTTCTTGCCACAAAAACTCGGCAGTTCTTAAAAACAAACGAGTTCGCATTTCCCACCTTACAACATTCGCCCATTGGTTAATTAATAATGGTAAATCTCTGTAAGATTGTATCCAGCCTTTATAAGTGCTCCAAATAATTGCCTCACTGGTTGGTCTAACTATCAGTTCTTCTTCCAATTTAGCATGAGGGTCGACCATCAATTTACCCGGTTTGTCAGGATCGTTTTTTAGCCGATAATGAGTTACAATTGCACATTCTTTGGCAAATCCTTCTGCGTTTTTCTCTTCTGCTTCAAACAAACTTTTAGGAACAAACAATGGAAAATAAGCATTTACATGGCCAGTTTCTTTAAACATTTTATCTAAAGCTTGTTGCATTTTTTCCCAAATTGCATAGCCATACGGCTTAATAACCATACAGCCTCTTACTGCGGAATTTTCCGCTAAGTCTGCTTTTGTTACTATATCATTGTACCATTGAGAATAGTTGGCTTCACGTGTTATTAGGTCTTTGCTCATTTAAAGTTTAATGTGGTATGGTATTTGTAAATTTTGAAAACGTTGGCTAAAATAGTACAATTCAACAAAAGCTACATTCATCAAAAAATAAAGATATTATGAAAAGCATCTTCAAATTATTCGGATTGTTGCTCATAGGATTGAGCACCTCCTGCACAAGTTCAAGGAATTCAAGTGCAAAAGGATATGAACCAGACGATAGGTACTTTTCTTTAGCGGATGCAAAAAGAGAAAGAAAACAATATCAAAAATTGAATAATCAACCTGAACAAAACTATAATACCAATCAGGACGCTACATCAAATAATAGCAATATAGATGGTTATAACAATACTGAACCATCGACACAAAATCCAAATTCAAACACAAATTACAGTTACACTCCTGCCCCGCAAACAAATAATGGTGGAGGAAATGTTAACAATTACTACTATAACGATTTAGACGACAATTACGATTTCCAATACGCTTCTCGTTTTCGCAGATTTCATAACAATTGGGGAAATATGGGATATTATGATCCCTTCATGACAAATATGTATTGGTATAATTATGACCCTTTTATGTTTGGAAATAGTATTTATTCAACTTGCAATTTCTTTAATCCATATACGCCTTGGGGCTGGAACTCCTTTGGTGGTGGTCCAGGTTTAAATTTCGGTTGGAATTCTTGGTCTGGTTTCTATTTGAATTATGGAATGGGATTCAACGATCCTTGGGCTTGGAACAATCCTTGGAGATGGAATAACTGGGGTTATAGCCCTTTTAATTCACCCTTTTCATATAATCCTTGGGGTTTCAATCCTTACGGTTTTGGGATGAACCAATTTTCTATGGGCTACAACACTGGTTTTTATAATGGTTTGATGATGAACCAAATGATGAACAACCAAATGTACTTTAATAGCTTCGATAACAATTCATTACAACCAATCATTAATACACCTGTCGGAGTAAACGTTGGCGGTGGTTCAGTTTTCAAAATTGCACAACCAACACTTGCTGAGCAATTTACAAAAGAAATTCCAAATAAGTTAAATTCTGGCTTAATTGGGAAAAATCAAATTGCACCAAGTTCAATTAAGAATAACAATAATTCTAGTTCCGTTAAAAATTTGGTCAAAGACGATGTTAATCCAGCATTGATAAAAAATACAAATAGTATAAGCCAAGAAGCAATCAATTCCAATTCCCTTAAATCAACTAATGGGAAAAGTTTAATCACTCCACCTTCTTCTAACCAGTTAGAAAAAAATGAAGTGAAATCAGGAACTACAAATCAAATTAAATCTGCTACTTTAAATTCTCAGCAAAATAAAAATGACCTAATTAGTAAAGGTGCTTCTATAAATATTTCAGAACCAAAAAATAATTCTACAAATAACTATACAAGTTCGCCAAAATCAAACACAATTCAAGGGAATGATTTAATACAAGGAAAAAATAATATTTCCCCAAATACTAGTATAAAACAAAATGCAGAAACTCGCTCACCAGTAAACAATTATACCAGCGCTCCTGTAGTTAAACAACAAATTCAAGAAAACAACTCTATTAGAAGCAACAATCTAAATCCGAATATAAATCGCACTGCTGAATTTGATCAATTAGCTAGACCGGAAAGACCTCAATCTATTAAAAATCAAGACCAATTAAATAATGTAACACCGCAAAATGGAGTTAACAATGATGGCAGAGTTAATACGGCTCCTTCTCAACGACCTGCTGTGAATCAACTGAGAAATAATTACCAGCAATACCAATCTCCTCAAAATTTTGATAGGCCTAATAGTTCAATAAGGAATGAACAAGCTCCTCAAAAAGGTTCAAATTTTCAACAAAATAATTATCAGCAACAAGATAGAAATATTCAAAATAATTCGAATCAACCTGGCAGAAATAATCAACAATTTCAAGCTCCTGAGCGAAGAAATGATTATTCTCAGCCACGCCAAGAAAAAAATGAATATTCTCAGCCACGTCAAGAAAGAAATAATTTTTCTCAGCCACGTCAAGAAAGAAACAATTATTCTCAACCACGTCAGGAATACCAAACTCCTCGTCAACAACCCAGAGAATCAAACAGAGGAGGTTCTAACTTTAATACACCAAGTCAGAGCAATGCTCCTTCAAATAGATCTTTTCAAAGTGCACCAAGAAACAACTCTGGTGGAGGAAACAATAGATCTTCTTCAGGTTCAAGTGGTGGTGGAAACAGAATAAGTTCTCCTAGACGTTAAATTTTATAAGTATGAAATTGTTTAAGCAAGTAGTTCTATTTTTAATAGTATCTAACAATCTAAGTGCACAGGGTTTTGATGATATTGCTAGATATTCACAAATAGGAGCTCCGGGAACAGCTTATTCAAGTGGTATGGGAGGTGCAATTGGGGCTTTGGGAGCTGATTTTTCTTGTGTATCAGTAAATCCCGCAGGCATTGGTCTTTATAGAAAGTCAGAATTTGCAGGTTCTTTGGCAGTTTTTAATTACTCAAATAAAGCAAGTTACTATGAAACTCAAACAAGAGATAGAAAATTCAACTTCAATATACCGAATTTAAATCTTGTTTTGCATTTTCCAACTGTTAATAGGTTAAAAACAAAGGGATGGATGAGTTCTACACTCGCTTTTGGTTTTAACAGATCTAATTCTTTTCACCAAATGTCTACGATTAGGGGAATAAACACTGAAAGCTCTATTGTGAATGCATTTGTTTCTGAAGCAGGGTCTTCCTTCCCGGGAAATCTTCAATCTTCATCACCTTATTCTGCCAATTTAGCTTGGAATACATTCTTAATTGATACTCTAAGAAATCCTGATGGAACCTTAGGCTATTCAAGCTTTTCTGGTCCAATAAACGGAGGAGCAACGCAAAGAGACGCAATTGAATCTTCTGGAAAATTTAGTCAATCTTCTATATCTTTTGCAGCAAACCATAGCAATAGATTATACCTGGGAGCTACCATCGGAATTCGTAGAATAGTTTATAATGAAAACAGGACTTATACTGAAACCAATGAAACAGATTCAATTATTAATTTTAACAATCTTAATTACACAACAAACAAAACTGACAAGGGAACATCTCTAACATTTAATTTAGGTGCAATTTATCGAGTTGTTGATTGGTTAAGATTAGGAGCTGCGGCTTCAATTCCTTTGGATTTTAATATCAACAGAAGTTATAATGCTAATTTATCATCTTCACTTTCATTTGGTGAATATTCTTTTTCTTCACCAGAAGCTAATTATAGTTATAAATTAAGACAGCCGGCGCGTATTACAGGTAGCGCCGCTTTCATAATCAAAAAGAATGGAATTATCTCAATTGATTACGAAACTGTAAATAATTCAAGAAATTTATTGATAAGCAATGAAGCTATTTTTGATAAAATAAATGAACAGATTCCTTCTAAATTTTCAATGAGCAATAATTTAAGAATCGGTGCTGAAGCTAGATTTGGTGATTCATATTTGAGAGGTGGTTTCCAAATGATTGGTAGCCCTTTGTTAAACAAAACGGCAATCAATCAAATGAATAATTTCAGTATTGGGGGAGGATTTAGAAATGATGATTACTTTTTTGATATAGCATTCGTCTTAGGATTTCAAAAAACTCAATATTACCCTTATAGTCCTAATTTAACTGTTGTTCAGCCTGCCGAACTAAATATTATGAGGCGTAATTTGGTTTTTACAATTGGTTCAAGGTTCTAATTAATAGAATTTAATCTCTGTAGGGCCGATTTAGATTTAGCATCTAAACTCATTTTATAAGGATGTTGTTTTGTTTCCAACACCATGTTGTAAAATTTTATAGCTAATAATTTATTGTTTAATTGCTCATAAATTTGACCTTGATAGAAACTAGCTACTGCAAGAATGTAGGTGTTAGAAAATCTTGAAATAGCAATTGCACTATTAAAATCTGACTGAGCATTTTCTAGCTTATTCAAGCGTTGAAAACACCTTCCTCTTCTGTAGTAAAACTCTGATTTTTCATCAATTGTTAGTAATTTAATGTCAATTAGTGAAAGCTGATTGAGGCTCAAATTATATTCTCCGCCATCAAAATACAACCTAGAAGATACTAAAAACAAATTTGGAATTATTTTTCTCTTTGCTTCCAACATTGCTTGCTTATCATCATCATTATTTTCAGATCCTTCACTGAGTAATTTATTCATCAAGAATTTATATTGCTCAATATTATTAGACAAAATCGCCATCCATGCTTTCTTTCTTAGGGCTGATTTTATGTAACTAGTGCCCTTATATTTAGCAAGAAAAATATCAAAATAATTAGCATCGTTTAATTTAGTATTCAGATTTATCTCTGCTTTCAAATAGTTTAAATAGTTAAATTCAATTCCATTTTTATTATTTGATATTTCATTTAATAAATTCAAAGCTATTCTATTTTCACCATGTTTTACAAGATTAATTGACAAGTAAAATTTCAATATATTAGAATCAAATTCTTTATTGTCATAATATTTCAACAAATCACTCGACTCAAGCAAATTGCTAGATAAATTAAGCTCAATAAATACTTTAATTAAATTTAATTCAGAATGAAGGAAATAAAATTGACGATTTATTCTAATGAATAATAATAACTCCTCAATTTTAGAAGTTGCTGATTCAATTTTCCCTTCAATATTTAATTGTCTCCCAATCCATGCAAATTTTGGTGGAATTGATGATGCGATTGCTTGAATAACGGCATCGTTCTTATCATTTAAAATAAAAGTTGGGAATTTTGACTTATTCAATTTATTATATTTTGCAGCTAATCTTAACTCATTAACTGCTTTAACCTGGTCGCTAAACTTAATTCTGATAAAAGCCCATTGCAAGTGAACATCACTCAAAACGTAATAATAAAAAACAGATTCCCGATTACATTCTGAAAGTGCTTCTAATCGTTTTATTCTTCTTGATAATGCAACTTTGTAAAATATTGGGTCATCCTCAACAAGCAAGCTAATAGCATCAATATAATTTTCAATTAAATATCGAAATGCATTATTTTTATTAGCTACCTTATCTTCAGTTAAATAACTTTTTGCATCATCTATCTTAAAATTAAAACAAGAAGTGTAAGCATTGACGATTGATTTTGATAAAATAAATTCTTCCCCCGCAATCGCAGAAAAACTTGTAAACAATAAAACAAACACCAGTTTAATACGCATAAAAAAAGGGACTCTTTTAAGAAATCCCTTTAAAAATAGTGTTTTTTATTTAAATAGCAGTTTCTGCTGCTATTTCTGGATCTACTAATACCCTTCCGCAGTATTCGCAAACAATAATTTTTTTACGTAATCTAATATCCATTTGTCTTTGAGGAGGAATCTTATTGAAACATCCTCCACAAGCATCACGTTGAATAGTTACAACAGCAAGTCCATTTACTGCGTTATCGCGAATCCTTTTATATGCATTAATCAAACGCTCTTCAATTTTTGATTCAGCTTTTCTAGACTCCTCAGTCAAATGAAGCTCTTCTTTTTCAGTTTCTGCGATGATATCGTTTAATTCACCTTTCTTATGATCTAAATCTCTGCTACGCTCATCTAAACTCGTTTTTGCAAGCGTAACTAAATCATTCTTAGCATCAATTCCGGCTCTAAACTCTTTAATTCTTTTTTCAGAAAGTTGAATATCTAACGTTTGATACTCAATTTCTTTATTTATTGAATCAAACTCTCTGTTATTTCTAACATTTCCTTGTTGTGCCTCATACTTCTTTATTAAAGCTAAAGAGTCTTTTATAGCATTCTTTTTATCGTTAATAGAATTTTCCAGTTGAGAAACCTCATCAGATAAATTTGTAATACGAGTTTGTAAGCCTGCTAGCTCATCTTCTAAATCTTGAACTTCTAAAGGTAATTCACCTCTAATAGTTCTGATTTTATCAATTTGGGTGTCGATAGTTTGCAGCATAAATAATGCGCGCAATTTTTCTTCAACTGTGATTTCCGACTTGGTTTCTGCTGAAATTTGTGTACTCATGTATGATCAGAGATATTGAATTGGGTTGGTTTGGATACTTGTCAAACGGGCGGCAAAGTTAGTATTTTTTTCGATAAGAAAGCCAAGAATTAAATTCATTGTAAATTGCTCACTTTCAAAGTGCCCAATATCAACAATTGAAATTTTATCGTTCGAATCGAAAAATTGATGGTATTTAAAATCGGCACTTAAGAACACATCTGCCTGCTGTTGAATAGCGTTTTTTAATAAAAAACTCCCCGAACCTCCACATAATGCAATCTTCTTAACTTCACTCTTTGAAGATTTGGTATACCTCACCATACCTCCAAAAATTGTTTTTACTTTTACAAGAAACTCCTCATAGGGAATTGCTTCTTTCAATTCTCCAATTATACCAGCTCCAAATTGTGATGTATTATTGTTTAAAGCTGTTAACTGAAAAGCCACTTCTTCATATGGATGAGCTGCTTTCAATGCTTTAAGCAACGATTTCTCCAACCATTTAAAAGATACCATCTCAATACGCTCTTCTACTTCAGTATGGTTTTCTCCAATATTCCCTAAAAATGGATCAGCTCCTTCCTTTGCCCTATATGTCCCTAACCCATCAGAATTAAAACTACAATTATCATAATTACCTATTGCTCCTGCTCCAACTTCGAACAAAGCGTTTCTTACTTGTTGTGCATAACTCTTAGGTGCATAAGTAACTAAAGAAATCAACTGATTAGGTTTTTCCAACAATATTTTCTGATTTCCTAAGCCTAATCTATTTGCAAATTCCGCATTCACTCCATTAATAACATGGTCTAAATTTGTATGAATGGCATAAATTGCAATATCATTCTTTATAGCTTTAATAATTGCCTTTTGAACATAATCTTCCCCAGTAAATCGCTTTAATCCACCAAACACTATAGGATGATGTGCGATAATTAAATTTGCTCCAATAGAAATGGCTTCATCTACAACAGCTTCTGTGCTGTCTAAACATATTAAAGCACTTGTAATGTCAATTTGTGAATTTCCAACTATTAGTCCCGAATTATCGTAACTTTCTTGTAAATGAGGTGGAGCCCAAGATTCGAGTTGAGAAATTATTGTTTCAATCTTCATGAAGCAAAATTAGTTGAATTGCATTGATTTCGTACTTTTCGCCCATGTTTCGCAAATTACTTTTGCCTTTTTCTTTTTTGTATTCCATAATATTAAGAACTAGGCACTATTTATATGATAATGGAATTATCAATTCGAAAAAATTTGATATGCCAGTTATTGTGATTGGAAATTTAAGTCTTGGCGGCACAGGAAAAACACCTCATACAATTTACATTGCTGAAATGCTACAGAAAATTTACAAGGTTGGAGTATTAAGTAGAGGTTATGGAAGAATTTCAAAAGGTTATTTTGAAGTTTCAGTAAACTCAAAAACAGAAATTTGCGGTGATGAGCCAAAGCTAATCAAGAATAATCTTCAAAGTACAATGGTTGCTGTTTGTGAGAAGAGAGTCGTTGGAATAGAGAAAATGGTACAAAGTTCAAATAAGTTAGAAGTAATAATCTTAGATGATGCGCTTCAACACAGAGCTTTAGAACCTGGATTTAAAATACTACTTATAGATTATAGCTCTTTAAATGATTTTCAAGTACTACTTCCTGCTGGAAATTTAAGGGATAATTGGTCAAGAAGAAAAAATGTAGAAATTGTTGTTATAACTAAATGTCCTGAATTTATAGATGTTGTTTCTGTAAAAAAGAAGCTTCAATTAAATGAAAATCAAAATGTTTTCTTTTCAACCTACAATTACAAAGCTTTAATCTCTATTAACACAGTTAGAGTCGAATCTTTTTCATTTTTAAAAGATAAAAGCATAACATTAATAACTGGTTTAGCTGCTCCAATTCAGTTAGTCAAAGATCTTAACAAGATGTCGAAAGTTGTTAATCACATTTCTTTTCCAGACCATTATAATTACAAGATTTCAGATATTGAAAAATTAAGAAAAGAAATTTCAACACAAAATACTGATAATGTAATAGTAACAACTGAAAAAGATGCTGTAAAGTTGAGAGAATTACTAAATGAGAAAGAAAAAAGTGAATGGTTTTACATAAAAATAGAGGTTGTAATAGATAATAGTCTTTTATTTGAAAAATTAATTTTGGAATATGTTAGAAAAGATTGAAGAAACAGCAGCATATATTAATGCTCAAACAAATGGTTTTAAGCCAATTGCGGGAATAATCTTAGGCACCGGACTGGGCGGTCTAGTAAAAGAGATTGATATTAAATTTACATTGTCTTATGAATCAATTCCGCATTTCCCTGTTTCAACTGTAGAAGGACACAGCGGGAAACTGATTTTTGGATATCTTAACCAAAAACCTGTAGTGGTAATGCAAGGTCGTTTCCACTTCTATGAAGGCTATTCAATGCAAATGGTAGTTTATCCTGTTAGGGTAATGAAATTTCTAGGAATTAATACTTTATTCTTAAGTAATGCTAGCGGTGGTGTAAATCCAGCACATGAAATTGGTGATGTAATGATTTTAAATGACCACATCAACTTAAATCCTGACAATCCGCTTATTGGTAAAAATATCTCAGAATTAGGCCCTCGTTTTCCTGATATGAGCGAGCCTTATGATAGAAAACTAATCGCAAGAGCTAAAGAAATTTCAACTTCTTTGGGATATAAAGTGCACGAAGGAGTTTATGTAAGTGTTAGCGGGCCATGCTTTGAAACACCTGCGGAATACAAGTATATGCGCACTATTGGAGGTGACGCCGTTGGAATGTCGACTGTGCCAGAAGTAATAGCTGCTAGACATATGTCTATACCATGCTTTGCTGTTTCTGTAATAACTGATATTGGTGTTGAAGGTCGCATTGTTGAAGTTACACATGAAGATGTGATTGCAGCGGCTTCAAAGGCTGAAGTAAAAATGACAGCAATTTTCAAAGCTTTGGTCGGAGAAATGGCATAATGCAATTTTTTTCTTCTAATTTCGCAGCGAATAAAATTTAGAATTTAATTACACATTTTTAATATGAATTACGATTTAATCATAATAGGCAGTGGGCCTGGAGGATACGTTGCTGCTATTCGTGCTTCTCAATTAGGACTTAAAGTAGCTGTTGTAGAACGTGAAGAATTAGGTGGAGTTTGCCTAAACTGGGGTTGTATTCCAACTAAGGCTTTATTAAAAAGTGCGCAAGTATTTGATTATTTAAATCATGCCGCAGATTACGGAATCAAAGTACAGGGTGCAGAAGTCGATTTTGATGCAATGATTAAAAGAAGCAGAGGCGTTGCAGAAGGAATGAGCAAAGGAATTCAGTTTCTCTTTAAGAAGAATAAAATTGATGCTATACTGGGAACAGGTAAGCTAACAAAAGATAAAAAAGTTGCAGTTACAGCTGCTGATGGCAAGACTACTGTGTATGAAGCCAAAAATATAATTGTAGCGACAGGAACAAGAAGCAGAGAATTACCAAATTTAAAACAAGATGGTAAACGTATTATTGGATACCGCGAAGCAATGACGCTCCAAAAACAGCCAAAAACTATGGTAGTTGTAGGCTCTGGCGCAATAGGAGTTGAATTTGCATATTTCTACAATTCAATTGGAACAAAAGTTACGATAGTTGAATACCTTCCTAATATTGTACCTATTGAAGATGAAGAAGTTAGTAAACAATTAGAACGCTCTTTTAAAAAATCTGGAATTTCAGTAATGACCGACTCTTCTGTTGAATCTGTTGACACTTCTGGCGCTACATTAAAAGTTAAAGTAAAAACGAAAAAAGGAGAAGAAATAATTGAAGCCGATGTTGTATTAAGTGCTGTTGGAGTAATTGCAAATTTAGAGAATATAGGTTTAGAAGATGTTGGTGTAAAAACAGACAAAGGAAAAATTACAGTTGACGACTTCTATGCAACAAACATTAAAGGAATATATGCAATTGGAGATGTAGTTAAAGGTCCTTCTTTAGCCCACGTAGCTTCTGCCGAAGGAATTATTTGCGTTGAAAAAATAGCAGGTCACCACCCTACCCCACTAAATTATGGAAACATTCCAGGCTGCACATACAGCAGTCCTGAAATTGCTTCTGTTGGATTAACTGAAAAAGCTGCAAAAGAAGCAGGTTATGAAGTCAAAATTGGTAAATTCCCTTTCTCTGCTTCCGGTAAAGCATCTGCTGCAGGAAATAAAGACGGTTTTGTGAAAGTAATTTTTGATGCTAAATATGGCGAATGGCTTGGTTGTCATATGATTGGAGCTAACGTTACAGAAATGATTGCAGAAGCTGTTGTTGCTAGAAATTTGGAAACTACTGGTCATGAAATTATCAAATCTGTGCATCCACATCCAACAATGTCTGAAGCTATAATGGAAGCTGCTGCGGCGGCTTATGGCGAAGTGATTCACTTATAGGTTCCCTTTTCAACTTTAATTAATAAACTTTCGTTATGTGCGGAATAACCGGAGTAGTGGCTTTTTCTCCTTTAGGAGAAGTTAAGTTAAACAAACTGGAAGATTCTGTTAAAGCACTTCAAAAAAGAGGTCCTGATGGTAACGGAATTTTTAAAGAAAAGAATATTGGTCTAGGACATGCGCGTTTATCAATAATCGATGTTAGTAATAATGCTTCTCAACCTTTTAAAGATTCAACTGGCAGGTACACAATTGTTTTCAATGGGGAGTTTTTTAATTTTAAAGAACATAAAAGAGAACTTGAAAAACAAGGGGTAGTCTTTAAATCAACAAGTGATACTGAAGTTCTACTTGAGTTGTATATCAGAGAAGGGGCTGAATGTCTCCATAAAGTAAATGGCTTTTTTGCTATTGCGATTCACGACCGTTCTTATAATTCAATTTTTATTGCAAGAGATAGATTTGGAGTAAAACCCTTATTGCTTTTTCAAGACCCAGATTGCTTAATTTTTGCATCTGAAATGAAAGCTATAATGGCTTACGATATTGATAAAAGCCTTAACTATGAAGCGATATACGAATATCTCCATTTAAATTATATTCCTGGACCAGATAGTATATTTAAAAAAGTAAGAAAACTGCTACCAGGGCATTCCATTTTCATTCAAGATTCTAAAGTAGAACAAAAAACATGGTATAGTCTTCCATCTATTACAGAAACGCCTGTTCCTTCTTATATAGACGCTCAGATAGCTTTACAAAGTAAAATGGATGAAGCTGTAGAAAGAAGATTAGTTTCAGACGTTCCTTTAGGTGCTTTTCTTTCAGGAGGAATTGATTCATCTGTTGTAGTTGCCTTAGCATCAAAGCATACCAAACATCTTTCAACTTTTTCTATTGGTTATAAAGATGAACCATTGTTTGATGAAACTAAGTATGCCAAATTAGTCGCTAATAAGTTCCAAACAAATCATACAGTTTTTACATTAGCCAATAAAGATTTATATAATCACCTTCATGATGTTTTAGAATATATTGATGAGCCATTTGCAGATTCTTCCGCACTAGCAGTGTATATTTTAAGTAAAGAAACTAGAAAGCACGTTACTGTTGCACTTTCTGGGGATGGGGCTGATGAAATATTTGGTGGTTACATGAAACACCATGGGGAATGGATGCTTAGAAATGGAGGGCTCAAAGCGCAAGTAATAAAAATGTTAGGTCCTGTTTGGAATAATTTACCAGCTTCAAGAAATTCATCTTTTGGAAATCTTATAAGAAAGCTGAGGAAATTTAACAATGGTTTAAATCAGTCAAATGCAGATAGATACTGGCAATGGTGCGGATATGCAGATGAAAACTATTTAAAAGAACTTATTTCTTTTAAATATGATGGAGAGAAAACTAAGAATTTGAAAGCCTATCATACCAGAAACATCGGAAAAGAAAACAACATGAACGATGTGTTAAGAAGTGATGTTAGTCTTGTTTTACCTGGCGATATGCTTACAAAAGTTGATTTAATGTCGATGGCAAACAGCCTTGAAGTAAGATCTCCTTTTATGGATGTAAATGTGGTTGATTTTGCTTTTAAATTACCCCCCGATTATAAGATTAATGGACAAGGAAGAAAAAGAATTGTTCAAGACGCTTTTAGAAATATTTTACCTCCTGAATTATACAATAGACCAAAGCATGGATTTGAAGTACCATTGTTAAAATGGTTCCAACAAGAATTAAATTCTTGGATTTTTGATGATTTATTGAATGATAAACACTTAAAAGAACAAGGTTTATTTACAACAGAGAGTATTAAAAACTTAAAATTGCAATTAAATTCTTCAAACCCTGGAGATGCTGTAGCTAGAATATGGAGTCTTATTGTTTTTCAACAATGGTATTTTAAATGGATAAAATAATTATATTTACTAAGGCTAATCTACCAGTATGCCAAGAATTCTTAGAATCATAAATCGTTTTAATCTCGGGGGCCCAACGTATAATGCTGCTTATTTGTCACGTTATATGCCCGATGAATATGAAACAATGTTAGTTGGAGGTGAGAAAGATGATACCGAAGACAGTTCAGAATTTATATTACAAAATCTAGGACTTAATCCTATAATCATTCCTGAAATGAAAAGGGAAGTCGATTTGAAGAATGATTTTGAAGCATATAGAAAAATTGTTTCACTAATTAAAGATTTCAAACCAGATATTGTACATACTCATGCTTCTAAAGCAGGAACAATAGGCAGACTAGCCGCATCTAATATGAACGTAAAGGCGATAGTTCACACATTTCATGGTCATGTTTTTCATTCTTATTTTGGCAAAATGAAAACGGTTATGTACAAAAACATTGAACGTAACTTAGCAAGAAGAAGCTCTACAATTATTGCAATTAGTGAAAAGCAAAAAGCAGAATTAAGTTTAATGCACCGTATTTGCGAACCAACCAAAATAAAAGTAATCCCTCTTGGATTTGATTTATCTAGGTTTACAGAAAATATGGGTGCTAAGAGAGACACATTCCGAAAAAAATATTTACTAGATGATGATGAAATTGCGATAGGAATTATTGGAAGATTAGTACCCATTAAAAACCATCAGCTTTTTTTGGAAGCAGCTAAAATTGTATTAGAAAAAACAAAATTTAAAATTCGGTTCTTCATAATTGGGGATGGAGAAGACCGTTTAAAAATAGAATCTAAAACAAAAGAATTAAAAATAGATTTTACTGATGCAATGTTGGAACAAAGAAAAGCGCCACTAACATTTACATCTTGGATTAAAGAAATTGATGTTGCATGTGCTGGACTTGATATCATTGCTCTTACATCGCTTAATGAAGGAACTCCAGTAAGTTTAATTGAAGCTCAAGCAGCAAACAAACCAATAGTATCAACAAATGTAGGTGGAATAGAAAATGTTGTTATTGAAGGGGTTACTGCCTTACTTTGCCATTCAAAAACTGATTTTGAACAATTTGCTGAACTCATTCTTACACTTACCGAAAATGAAGCAAAGAGAAAGGATTTTGGGAGCGTAGGCTGGGAACATGTCAAAAACAAATTCCATTACACCAGACTTATTAGAGATATGTCTGATTTATATGCCAATTTATTAAAACACAAAGTTTAATTCCATTATTGAAAATCATAAAAATTCATGATCTATTTTATTAGCTTTGCCGATTATGAAAATAGTTTCAAGTAGGTTTTTGATTTTTTCATTGCTCTTGTTATTTGTAATGTTAGCAGATTCTTGTAAAAACAGATCTATAATGTTTAGAACACCAAGAGATTTTAAATATGATGATTTTAATCAAATTTCAAGTATAGAGCAATATAAAATTGGGGTAAACGATATAGTAGAAATATCACTTTCTACTAACAAAGGAGCTGGAGAACTTGAAAGCGTTGCCTCTGGGGATAATGGAATCGTTGTTAGACAAAAATTATATGTAACTGTTGAGTTTGATGGAACAGTAAAAATCCCCATTATTGGAAGAATATATTTAAAAGATTTGAGTATGAGGGAGGCCGAATTATTAATGGAGGAGAAGTATAAGTTAATTTTTATTGACCCTTTTGTTGTAATTAAAATAACTAATAAAAGAGTTGTACTATTTCCTGGGGAAGGAGGCTCAGCTAGGGTTATAAATTTAACAAACCAAAATACTTCACTTTTAGAAGCACTTGCTATGTCTGGCGGTATTTCGGGAAATGGGAAAGCTCATAAAGTAAAGTTGATTCGAGGAGACTTAAAAAACCCAAAAGTGTATCTAATTGACTTATCAACAATAGATGGAATTAAAGCTTCTGATATGATACTTCAAGGTAACGACATAGTCTATATCCAGCCAAGAGATGAATATATTACAAACTTTAGTGGGCGTATATCTGGGGTTTTAGCACTAGTTACTACTTTGTTTTTCTTTTATACTATAATACCTAAAAATTAGTTTTGGAAAAAAGAATTTCTAATTTAAATGATGAATTTGATCTTGGTCTTTTTATAAAGGTTATAAAGAATAATATTGCTTGGATTATTTTGTTTTTTATAATTGCCTTTTTAATGGCATTTCTATATTTAAGATATACTTATCCAATATATACTGCAAAAGCTGTTATTCAAATTCAACCCAAAGTTGACAAAACGAATGTTTTACAAATAAAAGATTATTCAATAAAAACAGATTTACCAAGTAAAATAGAGTTACTACAATCTGCTGTTTTTCTTGATACAGTTTTTTCAAAATTACCCTTAGATGTTAGTTATTATCAAATTGGAAATGTACTTAATTTTGAAATGTACAAAACGTCTCCTTTTGAAATTGAATACAGAAATCAAATAAATGAGGTAAATAATATTCCTGTTTATTTTTCATTTACAGATGAAAAAAATGTTAATATTAATACTAATGTTAATAACATTGAGCGTACATTTAGAATTCAAACAGAAAAATGGGTGAGGCTGCCTATTATAGATTCTGTAATTGTACATGTAAAAAATTATGATAAAATAAGAAAAGATATGAAAGGGGTTAATGAATACCCCTATTATGTAATATTCTCAAGAAAAGAAAATCTTGTAAGACAATATTTTTCTTCTTTAGAAATATACGTTGCAAACGAAGCAGCTGGTACTGTTGAAATTTTTTGCTATGAAAGAAATGCATCAAAAGCAAGTAATATTGTAAACACACTTGTTGAAGAATTCAAAAAATACGATATAGCTAAACAATCAGAAAGTGCTGACAATACTTTAAAATTTGTAGACAATCAATTGAAAATATTCTACGATAAATTATATGATAGCGAAGTTGAATTGCAGAATTTTAAAACAGCTAATAAACTAAACGATGATACCCCTTTACCCGATTTTGGTAACCGAATTAATGATTTAGAAAAGCAATTAAATGAAATTCAACTTCAAGAAAGTTCATTAAAAATAATAGAACAAGCAATTACAGAAAACGAAAACATGGATATTTATAAATTAGTATCCTTGCTTTCAGGAGTTCAAAAAGAAACTACGTTGGAATCTTTTTTAACTGAATTAAGAAGGTTAATGTCAAAGAAGCAAGAAATACTTTATTCTAGAACAAAAAACTCAAATCTTATTTCTGTAATTGATTATCAAATCGATGTTCAGAGAAAACTAATATTTGAAACTCTTAAAGCAAATCTTAGTGATATTTATAGTAAAAAAAATGAAATTGAAAATAGAATTATAAGTTATGAGGATGAAATTAGAAGAAGTGCTTTAAGTTTTGATAGAATTGAGTTTATAAGACTACAAATACTAAACAATATAAACCAAGGATATTATAATAAACTAGTTGAGATAAAATCACAATTATCTATTTCAAATGCAGGTATTACTTCTGAAAACAGGTTACTTGAAGCAGCAGCTACGCCTTCGGTTCCTTTTTTCCCAAGTCAAAGGATTGTAGTTTTAAGTGCGTTAATTGGCTGGCTAATCGTTAGTTTAGCGTTAGTTGTGATACGTTACTTATTTCACAATGAAATTACTTCAATGGCAGAAATATTTAAACATATTTCAGTTCCAATGCTTGGGATTGTCCCGAACTATAAAGATACTATCCCTATCTCACAATTGTTAGTAGATAAAAAACCAAAGTCTATTATTGCCGAATCTCTTCGATCAATTAGATCGAATCTTGAATTCTTATCTACATCAGATGGCCCTAAAGTGCTAGCAATTACTTCAACTATTTCAGGAGAAGGAAAAACATTTGTTGCTTTAAACTTAGCTGGAATTATTGCTTTTTCGGAAAAGAAGGTAATTATTTTGGATTTAGATATGCGTAAACCTAAAATTCACGTTGGTTTTGGAGTACCTAACGATAAAGGAATGAGTACAATTCTTATCAATAGAAATTCAATTGAAGAATGTGTATTCAAGTCAAGCCTAAATAATTTAGATTTTATAACCGCTGGTCCAGTTCCGCCCAACCCTTCAGAGTTGATTATTAGTGCTAGGATGTTAGAAGTAATAGATGAATTGAAAAAAACATATGATTTAATTGTAATCGATAATCCTCCAATTGGTCTTGTTACAGATGGAATTAAAATTATAAAAATGGCTGATTATCCAGTTTATGTTTTTAGAGAAAATTTTTCTAAAAGGAATTTTGTACAAAATGTTAAAAAATTAATAAAGGACAACAATGTAAACAACCTTTCAATTATAGTGAATTCTGTTGACATCAAACGTTCTGGATATGGGTATAGCGGAGTATATGACTATGATTATGGATATGGATATGGATATGGATTCGGATACTATGATGAAGATATTAGAAGAGATAAATTTAATTTAAAAGAATTCTTAAAGAACCTAATAAGCAAATAAAATGGAAATCGAGCATTTCTTTATTCCTACAATTGCATTAATAAAGCCGACTGTTTTCGAAGATAGTAGAGGGTATTTCTTTGAATCTTATAATAAAAATATGTTTATTGAAGCTGGAATTATTGATGATTTTGTTCAAAGCAATCAAAGCCTTTCTCAAAAGGGGGTTCTAAGAGGTTTACATTTTCAAAATCCACCGTTTGCGCAATCTAAGTTAGTAAGGGTAATAAAAGGTGCTGTTTTAGATGTAGCAGTTGATATAAGAAAAAATTCGCCAACTTATGGAAAACATGTTTCTTTGATTCTTAGCGAACAAAATAAATACATGCTTTATGTTCCAGAAGGTTTTGCTCATGGCTTTTTAACTTTAGAAGACAATACAATTTTTTCTTATAAATGCGGAAATGTATATAATAAAGAAGCTGAATTTGGAATAATTTGGGATGATAAAGATTTAGGAATAGATTGGAGTATTTCATCACCTTTGCTCTCTAATAAAGACAAATTGAATGTTTCTTTTAGAGATTTTGAAAGCCCATTTGATTATAAACTATAAAATTTTTTGAATGGAAAACGTTGACTTAAGCAATTTTTCAAACCCTGTAATTTTTATTGTTTTTGCATCTACCATGCTTTTACTATCAATTATTACAAATGGGTTGCTCTTAAAATTCTCCTTAAACCTTGGAACAAAAAATGAGCAAGAACAAGTTAGATGGGCGCCAACTACAAAACCGGCTCTAGGTGGAATTTCATTCTATATTTTATTTTTGTTTTCAATTGTATTTTATGCCACTTTCTTTGGAAACTCAAAGTTATTATTGAATACCAAATTTCTAGGTTGTTTTACGGCAACTTCACTCGGCTTTATGATGGGGCTTGCAGATGATGCATATAATACAAAACCTTTTCTTAAATTTTTAGTCCAGTTTATTTGCGGTATTGTGTTAGTGCTTACAGGAAATTCTATTTCAGTTTTCTCATATGAATGGCTTAACTATCTTATAACAGTGTTTTGGGTTGTAGGGATGATGAATTCCATAAATATGCTGGACAATATGGATGGAATTACTGCCAGTATTTCTACTATAATTTGTATTGCAGCTTGTATGATTATTTTAATTAATCATGATTATTTAAATTTGTATTTTATTATACTTATTGGTGTAATTGCTGGTATTGGTGGTTTTTTGTATTTCAATTGGAATCCATCAAGAATGTATATGGGAGATAGTGGAAGTCAGTTTCTTGGAGCATTTTTAGCCTGTATTGGTGTTGAATTTTTTTGGAACGCACCAGATAATTTTGGTGAATCAATTCCATCTAAACAAATAATAATAGCCATTTTAATTTTTATTGTTCCAATTGCAGATACAACAACTGTTTCCATAAATAGAATAATGAGGGGACAATCTCCTTTTGTTGGAGGAAGAGACCATACAACACATCACTTATCTTACATGGGTTTAAGCGACAGGCAAGTAGCTTTCGTTTTAATTCTTTTATCAATATTTACAATGTCGCTAAGCGTTCTGGTTATTAATCATATCCCTAATTGGGGAATTGCACACACTATTGGTTTTGGGGCATTATTTTTGTGCATTGTAATTGGCTTATATTCAACAACAAAAATAAGTAAGCCTAAACCTAAACAGTGAACTTTAAAACTCTTTTATCAAAAAACCCACATACCCTTTGGAAAGTAATTTTCTCACTTTCTTTCATACTTGTATCTTTGGGCTTCATTCGTTTGTTCAGTTTTTCTAGTGAGTTTAAAAACAGTGACGCTTTATTCAACAAGTATTTTTCTGACAATTATAAAATATTTGCTGTTAATATTCCAGATAACTTAAATTTCGCTGGAGAAAATGTACCTATACATGATTTTGAAGTAAGAGAAAGAATAGATAGGGAGTTTTTGGTAAATACATATTGGCAAAGTCAAACATTGCTTTTAATAAAAAGGGCCAATAGGTGGATGCCAATCATTGAACCAATTTTGAAAAAAAATGGAGTTCCTTCTGATTTTAAATACTTGGTTGTAGCCGAAAGTGCTTTTCTTCATGGAGTTTCAAGTAAAGGCGCTGCTGGTTTTTGGCAATTTATTCCTAGTACTGCAGAATCTTATGGATTAACAATTAATGAAGAAATAGATGAAAGATACCATATTGAAAAATCGACTGAAGCTGCTTGTAAATTCTTTAAAGATAGTTATAGCAATTTTAATAATTGGACACTTGTTGCAGCCTCTTATAATCTAGGTATTAATGGAATTAGCAAACAGTTACAGAAACAAAAAGTTGATAACTATTATGATTTATTGCTGAATGAAGAAACTTCAAGGTATATTTTTAGAGTGCTTGCTCTGAAACAAATCCTGCAGTTTCCCAAAGATTATGGGTTTAATCTTAGAAAAAAAGACCTTTATGCACCATTGCCTTTTAAAACAATAGAAGTAGACTCAACAATAGAAGATTTATCACTTTTCTCCTCCTCAAATGGAATAAACTATAAGCTCTTAAAATATTTTAATCCATGGCTCAGAACTGATAAATTGACTATTCCAGAAGGAAAAAAATTCCTCATAAAAATACCTCATCCGTCCGTAAAAAACTATGATGAATTATTAAAAACAATAGAAAAGGAACAACCTCAAAACAATGAAGCTATTATAGATAGTATCAAATAAGTTGAGCCTATAGTTAATTTCTTTTACTATTATATTATACAGCGAATAGACCAACAAATACTTAACTTCGCGCGTTAATAAATTTATGGATCAATTGAATGTTAAAACTGAGGACACTATTGAAGTTTATGGTGCCAGGGAACATAATTTAAAAAATATAGATGTTATTATTCCAAGAAATAAATTGGTAGTAATTACTGGACTTAGTGGAAGTGGAAAATCGTCTCTTGCTTTTGATACAATTTACGCTGAAGGACAAAGAAGATATATTGAAAGTTTTTCAGCTTATGCTAGACAATTTTTAGGAAATTTAGAAAGGCCAGATGTTGATAAGATTACTGGGTTAAGTCCAGTAATATCTATTGAGCAAAAAACTACGAATAAAAATCCTCGTTCAACTGTAGGTACAATAACAGAAATTTATGATTTCATGCGTCTGTTATTTGCAAGAGCTGGTGATGCCTATTCTTATGTAACAGGAGAAAAAATGGTTCGATATACTGAACAGCAAATTCTTCAATTAATTATTCAATCATTCTCTAACAAAAAAATAGGAATTCTAGCTCCAATTATTAAAGGAAGAAAAGGTCATTATAGAGAACTTTTTGAGCAAATCAGAAAAATGGGTTTTCTCAAAGTTAGGGTGGATGGTAAAATGGTTGATATCAGTTTCGGAATGAGATTGGATAGATACAAAATTCATGATATTGAAATTGTTATTGATAGAATTGAAGTTTCTGAAGATCAGCATCAAAGAATAATTGAATCATTAAAACTTGCCATGAAACATGGAAAAGGAAGTATGATGGTTTGGGATACAGAAGAAAATACAATTCGTCATTTTAGTAAATTCTTAATGTGTCCTACTTCTGGAATCTCTTATGATGAGCCTCAACCTAACATTTTTTCTTTCAATTCTCCTTATGGTGCTTGCCAAAGATGTCATGGTTTAGGAGAAATTCAGCAGGTTGATTTACTGAAAATAATTCCAGACAAAAAGAAAAGTTTAAAAAAAGGTGGGATACTGCCTTTAGGAGAATACAAGAACAATTGGATTTTCGCTCAGATTGAAGCCATTGCAGATAAATATGGATTTAGCTTAGATGATGCGATTGAAGATATTGATGAAGACGCAATAAATGCCATACTTTTCGGAACAGAAGAAATTTTAAAAATTAAAAATCCGAACTATTCTACAAACGGTTATGCCATGCAATTTAATGGTATTGTAAATTTCATTTCCGAACAGCATGAAGAAGGCAGTTCTGATAGCACTAAAAATTGGGCTGGAGAATTTATGAATCATGTTGAGTGCCCTGAATGTGAAGGAAACAGATTAAAAAAAGAATCACTTTGGTTTAAGATAGATGGACAAAATATTGCACAATTATCAAGACTAGATATCACACATCTTTCAAGTTGGTTTAGTGATATTGAATCAAGATTAGATAATAAACAATTGCAGACTGGTGCAGAAGTGGTAAAAGAAATAAAAACAAGAATTGGTTTTTTATTAGATGTAGGTCTTGATTATCTCACATTGAATAGAAGTTCAAGTACTTTATCAGGTGGTGAATCACAAAGGATAAGGCTTGCAACTCAAATAGGCTCTCAATTAGTTGGGGTATTATATATTTTGGATGAACCAAGCATTGGCTTGCACCAAAGAGACAATGTGCGATTAATTACAGCTCTTCAAAACCTAAGAGATGCGGGTAATTCTGTCATTGTAGTTGAACATGACAAAGACATGATTCTTGCTGCAGATCACGTACTAGATATTGGACCAGGCGCCGGCGTTTTAGGTGGAAAAGTTGTTGCACAAGGCAGCCCTGAAACAATTTATGCAGGAGATTCTTTAACAGCAAAATACCTTCGAAATGAAATGGAAATTGCAATACCAGCGCAAAGAAGAAAAGGTAATGGCAAATCAATTATGTTGACAGGAGCAACAGGGAATAATTTAAAAAAAGTAGATATTGAAATCCCTTTAGGAATGCTAGTATGTATTTCTGGTGTGTCGGGTAGTGGGAAATCTACCTTGATAAATGAAACACTTTATCCTATTCTAAATCATTATTTCTTTCGTGCTTTAAAAAAACCATTGGCTTATAAAAAAATAGAAGGAATTGCTCATTTAGACAAAGTTATAGATATAGACCAAAGTCCAATTGGAAGAACACCTCGCTCAAATCCAGCAACTTATACTGGTGTATTTACTGATATTAGAAACTTGTTTGCGTCATTACCAGAAGCAAGCATCAGAGGTTATAAAGCTGGGCGTTTTTCGTTTAATGTGAAAGGTGGAAGATGCGAAACATGCAGAGGCGGAGGAATGCAAATTATTGAAATGAATTTCCTTCCTGATGTTTATGTGCAATGTCCTTCCTGTCAAGGAAAAAGATACAACAGAGAAACTTTAGAAGTAAGATACAGAGGCAAATCAATAAGTGACGTGCTAAATCTAACTATTGAACAAGCTGTCGTCTTCTTTGAAAATATTCCTTATATCCTCCATAAAATTAAAACGTTACAAGATGTTGGTTTAGGATATATTACCCTTGGTCAATCTTCTACTACCCTATCAGGAGGTGAGGCTCAAAGAGTGAAGCTTGCCACAGAATTATCAAAAAAAGATACGGGAAGTACTTTTTACATTTTAGATGAACCTACAACTGGTTTGCATTTCGAAGATATACGTATATTGCTCGAAGTATTGCAGAAATTGGTTGATAGAGGAAATACAGTTTTAATAATAGAACACAATATGGATATCATTAAAGTTGCTGATTATATTATAGATATGGGCCCTGAAGGTGGAAATCGCGGAGGAGAAATCATTGCATTTGGAACTCCTGAAGAAGTAGCAAAACATCCAAAAAGCTTTACAGCACAATTTTTAAAAAAAGAATTAAATACGGCACACGTTTATGGAAATTAGAAATCAAAGCGGACATGAAGATAAAATCATAGATGCATTTAAAGAAAAAGACAATTTTGAAATAAAGACAACCAATTCATGGCAGATTTTTAAAATCATGGCCGAGTTTGTTGAAGGATTTGAAAAACTTGGAAAAATTGGCCCCTGCGTATCAATCTTTGGTTCAGCGCGCTCTAAGCCTGAAGATCCATATTATATCTTAGCTGAAGAAATCGGTTATCGTTTAACTTTAGAAGGTTACGGAGTTATTACTGGAGGTGGGCCAGGAATTATGGAAGCTGGAAACAAAGGCGCGCACCGAGGTGGCGGAAAGTCTGTTGGATTGAACATAGTGCTTCCTTTTGAACAAGAAGGAAATAGATACATTGACAGAGACAAGATTATTAATTTTGATTACTTCTTTGTGCGCAAAGTGATGTTTATGAAATATGCACAGGGATTTATAATCATGCCTGGAGGTTTCGGAACTTTAGATGAATTTTTTGAAGCTGTTACATTGATTCAAACCAATAAGATAGCTCGTTTTCCGCTTGTTCTTGTTGGCAAGAAGTTTTGGGGAGGTCTAATTGAATGGGTTAAAGAACAGCAACTTACTGAAAATCCGTTCATTCACAAAGAAGATCTTGATCTTTTTAATCTTGTTGATACAGCAGAAGAAGCAGTTAAAGTAATTAACGAGTTTTATAACAAATATATTTTTAGACCTAATTTCTAAGTTATTCAAACGAAAGGCCTGCAAAGCATACTGTTCAGGTTTCTGAAATGGCGCCTGAAAAATATTTCGGGTGAGCATTTTCTCGTGATAATGGCAATTTGTGTTGGGGTTATTTGCGCCCTTGCAGCAGTGGCATTAAAAGCTTCTGTGCATTGGATACAACATTATCTTCAATATGAAGTAAATTTCCCTTATCATACATCATTGTATTTTGTTTTTCCTGGAATTGGAATATTTCTTACTGTTTTTTTGGTTCAACGTTTTTTAAATGGGAAACTTGGCAGAGGAATAAGCCCTATTCTTTTTAATATCTCAAGGAAAAGGTCAAAAATTGAAAGGCATAAAACATGGTCACATCTTGCAACCAGCGCCTTAACAGCTGGTTTTGGAGGTTCTGCTGGTTTAGAAGCTCCAATTGTTGTTACAGGGTCGGCCATAGGGTCTAATATTGGACAATTACTCAGACTCAATTACAGAGAACGTACTTTGTTGTTAGGATGCGGGGCAGCGGCTGGTATTGCAGCTGTGTTCAATTGTCCAATTGCTGGGGTAATATTTGCGCTAGAAGTTTTATTAGATGGATTTACAATACCAGCATTTATTCCATTATTGGTAGCAGCGGCAACTTCAACTGTCGTTTCTAGGACTTTATATTCTGGTCAATTATTTTATCTTATAAGCGATGAATGGAATCTGGCAAGTATTCCTTTTTATATTGTACTGGGCTCTTTAGGTGGTGTATTATCAGCTTATATGACAAGGACAACTCTTTTTATAGAAAGCAGTTTTAAAAAATCAAAAAGAGTTTATTTCAAAGTGCTTTTGGGTGGATTAATGTTAGGTGGATTAACTTTTTTGATTCCTCCGCTTTATGGAGAAGGTTATAGCACGCTGCAAGAACTTTTTAATGGAAATGGTATTATTCTTTTTCACAATAGTATTTTTGAAATTAAAGATATCTCACCTTGGGCTATACTTACAATGGTTCTTTTAATTGTTGTTCTAAAAGTTGTAGCCGCTTCATTAACAATAGGTTCAGGTGGAAATGGAGGAATATTTGCACCTTCATTATTTACAGGAGGAGTTCTAGGTTTTGGAGTAGCATATGGTGTAAACTTGCTTAATTGGGTATATCTACCAATATCAAATTTCGTCGCCGCTGGTATGGCTGCTATTTTAAGTGGTGTAGTTCATGCGCCTTTAACGGCTATATTTTTAATTGCAGAAATTACTGGTGGTTATTCTTTGTTCATTCCTTTAATGATTGTATCCTCAAGCGCTTTCTTTATTTCAAGATTGTTTGAGCCATATTCTGTTTACACAACTAGACTTGCCAAAAAAGGAGTTTGGGCAAAACAAAATAGAGATTATGCAATATTAAGGTCTTTGCGATTAAAGACCTATTTAAGAAAAAATGTAGAGTGTTTTCATCCAGAAATGGAGTTGAAAGTTGTTTTACCAATAATCGCTTCAAGCCATCACGATATCTTTCCAATAATAGATGAAGATAACTTCTTGATAGGAACATTGCAGATTGATGACTTAAAGAACTTTTTTTTAGATTCGGAACTTTCTTACAAAAAGCTCGTTAAAAATGAAATGAAAAATGCAGATATGGTTGTACAAATTAACGATTCAATGACGGTTGTTATTGATTTATTTGAACAAACCAATTTGAATGAACTTCCAGTTGCCGATGGGGGGAAATATGTTGGAATGATAAGTAAATCTGACGCTTTAGCTGGATATAGAAATAAATTAATTAAACAATCGAAAGAACTTAGTTGAAAATAATACTTTTGCAATAAACTAAAACAATTATGAGTTTTACCTTACCTGAAGGCAAGTTATATAATCTCTCTATGATTAAAGAGATTTCACATGGAAATAATGATTTTGTAAAAAAAATGATGTCCCTTTTTAATGAAACAATGCCACCGGCTATTGCTGAATTAAAACAACATTTAAATACTTCCAATTGGGCTGATTTAGGAGCTATAGCTCATAAAATTAAGCCATCGATAGACACAGTAGGAATAGAATTATTGAAAGAAGATATCAGAACTATTGAAAAAAATGCGAAAGAACTATCTAATCTTACGGACATTCCAGCATTATTGGATAAGTTAGAAATAGTGTTGAATAAAGTAATGGCTGATTTAAAAGAAGAAATGAGTGCCATGTAGTTTGATTCCGTTTATAATTATTTAACAGAAATCAACTCAATATTAAAAATCAATCTTGCTTTAGGCGGAATTAATGGAGGCCGTCCATTTTCTCCATATGCAAGTTCATAAGGAATACTAAGAAGTGCCTTGCCTCCGGTGTTTAAATATGCAAGCCCTTCATCCCATCCAGGAATAACCATACCAGTTCCCAATCTAAAAGAAATAGGTTGACCCCTTAAAACTGAGGAGTCAAAAATATCTCCATTTTCCAAAAAACCAGTATAATGAACTTCAACAGTTTTACCTTTTTCTGCTTTTGCTCCTTTACCTTGTGAAACAATAAAATATTCTAAACCGGAGGAGGATTTAATCACTTCCTTAGATTTTACAATAACCTGTTTAGGTGCAAAATCTCTAAAAACGTCAAGTATTTCAATATCGAACACTAAATAGGAACCTGCCGGAATTTTAGCCATTTGAACATCACCATATCCCAAATCAGGAGGAACAGTAATTATAGCTTTATCACCTAATTTAAAATAAAGAAAAGCTTCATCCCAACCAGCAATTACTTGCTTCATTCCTAGGACAAATTCAAAAGGTTGATTTCTTTCTCTAGAATTATCGAATACTCGGCCATCTACTAAAGTTCCAGAAAAGTGAATTTTAACTTTATCTCCTTTATTAATATTTTTACCTTTTCCATTTGCAGTTAACTTTATTTTTAAACCGCTTGATGTTGTAATTTCATCGTCAATTTTTAACTTAACCGAAGTTTGAGCCGTAGTTGAGAATGATAGAAACAAAAATATTATTTTAAGAAGATTGTGCTTCATATTTATTCCACTTTTAGGAGTTGTACTTCAAAAACTAATGGGCTGTATGGGCCAATTGGTCCTGTGCCTCTGGGGCCGTAGGCTATTGAAGAGGGTATTATTAAAGTCGCGGATCCTCCAATTTCAAGTTCTGCAATTCCTTCATCCCAACCTTTGATAACTTGACCTTGGCCTAAAGTAAACTGAAAAGGGTCTCCCCTATCAACACTAGAATCAAACTTAGTTCCATCCATTAAAGTTCCAGTGTAATGAACTGTAACTTTTTGACCAACAGAAGGTTTCACTCCATTTCCCTTGGTCTTTGTTATTATTATTAGCCCTGAAGCGGTAGGAGCTTGAGTAATGTTGTTTTTTTGTAGATAGTCTTTTATTAATGTTCCTTCTTTCATTTGATTTTCTTGTGCAGTAGCTTTTTCTTGTTCTTCCAATTGAGCTTGCATAGCTCTCATTTGTTCTTCTGTTTTAAAATCCTTCATTCCAACAAAAAACTGCAATTCAGAACCCTTTGTAATTCCTTTCGGTAATTCTTTTACACCAACAGTTTTAAAGAAAAACGAATCTGCTGATAGATTAAAAATAGCACTATCACCAACATGCATTAAAGTTAACACTTCCATTATATCACCTTTAAAAGAAGATTCCTTTAACTGCACGAGGATTGCCTTTTGAGGGGTATTTTTAGAATCAAAAATTAAAGAGTCCTTTTTACCTTTTGTGTAATAACTGATGTTAACTTCAGCGATATCAGAAACTTTGGGTAGAGGTGCATCAGAATTCCTTCTTATCCAGTTAACATTAATTCCATTCTTGGTTTTTTCGATCTTATCGGTATTACCTTCAATTCTTGAAGCTGAAAGCGAAAAGGTTAAGATTATAAATTGTGCGAAACAAATTGCTTTTTTCATAATTAGTCTACTTTTATTAATTGAACTTCAAAAACTAACGGTGCAAAAGGAGGTATTTGGCCGCTTCCATTTGCGCCATAACCTAAAATAGAAGGTATAACAAAAGTCGCAGCTGATCCTACTTTCATTAATGCAACACCTTCATCCCAACCACCAATAACTTGGCCTTCACCTAATACAAAAGTGAATGGCTCATTTCTATCATAACTTGAGTCGAATTTTTTTCCATTTGTAAGAAATCCAGAATAATGCACCGTAACTTTTTGACCTTTTTTAGGCTTAGGGCCGTTACCTGCTTGACTTTCTATAAAATATAGACCACTTTTCAAAGGTGTTTCTTTAATTCCTTTTCTAGTTATATACTCTTGAATAGTAGCAGATTCTTCTGCTTGAAGCTGGTCTGCCTGCGCTTTTCTTGCACTTGCCTCATTACCAGCAAGTATTTGCATCTGCTCTAATGTTTTTTTATCTTTTATAGCGATTTCAAACTTTAATTCTCCACCTGGCTTTAACCCTGGAGGAAGTTCCTTTAGACCAGCATTTTTAAAGAAAAATGAATCTGCATTTACTATGAAAGCCGCACTATCACCAACTTCCATCATTGCCAACCCTTCCATTATATCACCTTTATAAGTAGGTTTCATAAGTTGTACAAAAAGTACATTGTCTTTTCTTCCTTTGGAAGTAAAAATTAAAGAGTCTTTTTTATCATTAGTGCGGTATTCCATGCTGCAAAAAAGCACTTCGTCTATTTTTGGTTTTATGCCTGATTTAGATTGTTTATGGAATTTATAGAAAAGTCCAGTTTCTGTTTCTTCAAACCCTTCTTTTTTAGATTGTTTGCATGAATAGCTTCCAAGGATAGTAAAAAATGCGTATGAGAACGCTGCAATTTTGATTGTGTTTAACTTCATTTATTTAATTCAAGTAATTCAATATCATATATTATTGGTGCATGAGCAGGAATTTTATCTTCTTTCCCGATTAATCCATGAGCAAGGTGCGAAGGTAGAATAAATTTAGCTTTATTTCCAACTTTCATTCTTTTGATTCCTTCGTGTAAACCACTTTCTACTTGATCGTTGTCTACTTCAAACTGCTCAAAACCAGTTGAATCAGAGCTATAACAAACCCTTCCATTCAATAAACTTATTTTATATTTAACGGTAGCTTTCATTCCTGTTTCTGCATATTTACCCTTTCCTTCTCCTGAAATTGAAAATCTAAGCCCTGTTCCAGTTTTTTCCATCTGTAGCGAATTTTTAAGGATATATGCCTCAATATCAGCCAATTCATTCTTAGATAGTTTCTGATTTGCTCTAATTAAGGACTCTTGAACTTCTAGTTCACTTAGTTTCTTTTGCGGAGGAGCAGGTTCATTGCAACCAAAGCATAAAAATGAAAACAAAATATAAACTAATCTTAATCTCATTTTTTTAGTTCTGGTATATTATATAAAACGCGCAAAAGTTTATCAATTGTGTCTTGCATTGATAAGTAAGAAACACCGCCCGCTGCATTTTCATGTCCTCCGCCTTCAAAATTTTCCCTAGATAACTTGTTTACTGAAAAAGATCCAGTTGAGCGAAATGAAATTCTTATTTTACCATCTTTTTCACTTAACAATATACCTAAGACTGAGCCTTCAACACTTAGCGCGTAATTCACCAAACCTTCAGTATCACCTTCTTTATAATTGTATTTTGAAAGCGATTCTGCGTTTAAAGCGATATAAGTTGTACTAATTTCAGGTAAATTAACCATTGCTTGCCCCAAAGCATAGCCCCATAATTGTAGTTTATTAAAGGAATTTTGATTGAAAAGTAATTCATGAATTTTCCAATGTTTGAGACCGGTTTCTTTTAAATGTGAAATAATCCTAAAAGTTTCTGAGGTTGTAACAGGGAATCTAAATGAGCCTGTATCTGTCATTATTCCAGTGTAGATACAAGCAGCGATTTCAATATCAATAGAACTAAGCCAACTCATTTGAGCCGCAAAACGATACAATATTTCACAAGTAGAACTAGCTGAAGTGTCTGACCAAGTGTAATTTACAAAACCATCAGGATGTTGGTGATGATCTAACATAATTTTAATAGAATTGGACGAAACTAGTGATTTCTCCATATCTGCTGTTCTACTTGGATTATTGTAATCGAGACAAAAAATAACAGAAGCCTCATTTAATCTTTCTGAATTTTCTGAAGGATTTTGATCAAAAATAACAATATCTTTTATGTTTGGCATCCAATTTAAAAAAGTTGGAAAAGCATCAGGAACCATAACAATGGTTTTTACTTTATAATATTTCTTAAGAAAAAGTTGCAATCCAAGGGTAGAACCTAGCGCGTCTCCATCTGGATTTCTATGGGTTGTTATAATTACTGATTCAGCATTTTTAAGCAATTCATCAATTTGATTGCAATTTTCCTTTGTAAACATAATAGAAGGCAAACCTACTAAATAATCACTTAATGATTAACAGAAGTGATGACACATTTTTTTTGTATTTTCGCATTTCAAAATTTCCACCATGAGCTTTGTCCCTCCTAATTTTAAGTTGCTTAGATTAATAATTTCTACAATAACTTTAATGATTATTGTGATATCTGGTTGTAAAAAAGAAGAAACTGAACCTGAGACTGCACAGATTTATGGGTCGGCATCGGTTAATGGAGCTTTTAGCACTTTTTCAAGAGCCGACTTTTACATTATTCAAGAAGGGACTAGATTAAAGAATTTTATAACATTATCAAGAACGAACAATACCAAAATACGCATTGTTTTTTATGGAACTGAAGAAGGAGTTAGAGAAATTGGAACTGATACTTTAAAACTAGAATATGTTGATGTAAATGCCCGTGTTTTTAGGTCTGATTCAGGAAAAGTAGTTATTGATGAATATATAAATAGAGACGGAACTTTTAAAGTAAGTGGAGGTTTTTCTTTTGTTTCTTACTATACCGAAATTTTACCAGATACTACTTTACAAGTTAAAACATCAATTGAAGATGGTGCATTTATTAACATCACCAATAATTGATTTGATTAGAAAATAATGCAACAAGTTTTAATTTTAGGCTCAGGTAAATCTGCCATCTACCTGATTGAGTATTTATTACAATGGACTTTTGAAAATCATTGGAAAATAAAAATTGCAGATTTCAATACAAATCATATTTCTAATTTAAAAAATGGTAACGATCATCTAACTCTTATAGATGTCGATTTATCGAATGAAGAATATAGAGCCAATCTGATTGAGGAAAGCTACATTGTTGTTTCAATGTTACCCGCTTTTATGCATCCCTTAGTTGCAGAACAATGCTTACTTAAAAATGTACATCTAGCAACAGCCTCTTATGAAAGTGAATTCCTTAGAAGTCATGCTGCAGAAATTAAAGAAAAATCACTTTTTTTCATTAACGAATGTGGATTAGACCCTGGAATAGACCACATGTCGGCAATGAAAGTTATACATATTTTACAAGGCAATGGAGCAAAAATTACCGGTTTTCATTCATATTGCGGCGGCTTGATTGCAAAGGAAAGTATTGATGGGCCTTGGGCATATAAATTTAGCTGGAATCCAAGAAATGTAATTCTCGCAGGACAAGGAACAGCAAGATTTCTTGAAAATGGCAAACTTAAATTTGTTCCTTATCAAAGGGTTTTTGCCAATCCTAATAACATTTCAATGACAGATGGTTCTGTTTATGATGGTTATCCTAACAGAGATTCATTAGAATACAAGAGTATTTACGGACTAAATAACATCGATACTTTAATTAGAGGAACATTAAGACATGCAGGTTTTTGTAAAGCATGGAATTTTCTGGTTCAATTGGGCATAACCGATGATACATTCCAATTTCCTATAACTGATGATTTAACATACCGCTCTTTTATTGAAGCTTTTTTACCAGAAGTTAGCGGTGATTTAAAAGCAGATTTTAAAAAATTGATGGGCAACGATTATAGCGATGTGGATTTTGAAAAACTAGAATGGACTGGTTTGCTTTCTGACGAAAAAATAAAGATTAAGAATGGAAGTCCTGCTCAGATAGTTCAGGCATTACTTGAAGATAAATGGAAATTGCAAAAAGATGATAAGGATTTAATTGTGATGCAGCATTTGTTTGAATACGAAATGAATGGCGTTGAGCACAAAATTACTTCTTCATTAAGTCTTACAGGAGAAAGTCAAATAAAAACAGCAATGGCCAAAACAGTTGGTTTACCGCTGGCCATAGCTATAAAGTTATTTTTAGAAGATAAAATAAAAGAAAGGGGATTGATTCTACCTATTACACCAAACATTTATGCTCCAATTCTAGATGAACTGGAGCATAAACATGGAATTCAATTTATTGAAGAAACCATTTAATAATAGAATTTTCTGATAATTGTTTGTGTTCCTAAACCGAAACGAGCTATATAATTTCCTTTGCTTAAGTTGCCGAGTGTGATATTTCCATTCCAAGCTCTAGAAATATTAGGAACTGCTTGATCATAAACTAACCTTCCTGAAACATCAAAAACAGTAATAGTTGCATTTACAGATTCTATTGGCAAGTTACTAAATGTGAAGTTTACTGCAGAAGCCTCTCTGTTTACTGCAAATTGAGTGAGTTGCATTTTCTCTTCGCCTTCAAATTTCACAGGAATCCATTCGCTGTAAGTAAATTTACCATCGTAATCTACTTGTTTTAGTCTGTAATAGCTTGTTCCTGTTTCTGGATTTTCATCGATTAAATTGTAAGTAAGCAGTGTATTGCTGTTAACTGCACCATTTAATTTACCAACAGATTTTGAGGTTTTAGTATCTATACTTCGTTCCACTTCAAAATAGTGATTATTTATTTCAGAAACAGTTGTCCAATTTAAAATTACATCCTTATCTGTTGCATCAGCAGTAAAAGAAAGCAACTCTATAGGTAAAGCAGTTCCGTTTCCAATACCTGTAAACTCGCTGAAAGTGGTAATTCCGTTCCATGATAATGTTTTTGTGGTAACATTTACACCACCAGAACCAATCATAGCATTAGAAGCACTTTCAATGCAACTTTGCCATCCACCTGAATTATATTTGGCAGGAAATAAAGTTCCTTCTGAACCAAAAATATCACTTGCTGCATAATTATACTGGACATTATAATTCGGGTTTGTAATTCCTGTTGGTTCAATGCTCCAGTAACGACCTAAATAGTTGGTACTTGAAACAATTGCAGGATGTGTATTAACTTTTAGCGTTGCTGTTAATGAAGCGTTACTCAACGTTGCACTGTTGAAATTAACTGAAAATGGAGTGTAATCATTCAAATCACCTATTGGAAAAAGATAGTTACCTCCAACACTGTTTACTTTGTGCACCACAGTTCCATTATCACTTCCATCCCATGCAAGTATATAACTATTGTTACCGCTTCCTGTAATGGCTGCATTTGCAGTGCTTGATCCCAATGTGAGTGTGTTTAAGTTCAAGTCGAGCAAGCCGTTGATGAACTGCATGCCTCTTGATACTGAAATGTTGTTATTCAATCTCACACCTGCCGCAGAACTGTTGTCTAGGGTTACACTGCCAAAGTCTTGGTTGATTGGACAAGTAATAGTTTGCAATGCATTTCCACTCAAGATAATTTGCACATTTCCAATATTGAAATCGGATGCATTCCCATTGTTTACAAAGTCTCCTTTAATGCTCAATGTTCCTTCTGATGTTCCACTGTTGTCATCGTTCATGTCAAGCTGAGCTCCCGGATCAATACTTAGGCTACCGTTCACGTTGATCGCTGTATTCGTCATGTCTTTCTGAACAATTGCATTGCCAGCTCCAGCTGCTGTACCTGAAATCGATAGGTTGTTACAGGTTAATGTTGAATTTGGCATTAACCGCAACGTGATTGTTCCTGTTCCGGAACCCTTCGCAACAGCAATGTTACCGCTCGCTTCTAGTGTTGCATTTGCAAGAAGTGTTATCGTTCTAGTTGTGTTGTTGTTAGACAAGAACAACAAGTTGTTGCATTGTTGTGAACCAGTAATCTGGATGTCGTTTAATGCATTTCCATCTACTGTTACGTTGGTAACATTGGTTGGAATTGTGCCATCTGCCCAGTTGCGACAATCATCCCAGTTGCTGTTTACAGTACCTAACCACAATCCTGCTGTGCCTCCGAAACCAGTATTGGTTACAGATACAGTAGCACTTGTGCTGCTGCAGCCGTTTGTAGCTTGAACTGTTACAGCATAGCTTTGACTTGCTGTCGGAACAATCGCTGTTGGATCTGAAATCGTCGTATTGCTCAATCCAGTAGATGGCGACCATGAGTAATTGTCAACTGTTAATCCGTTGGTGATGGTCGTGTTGAGCTGTGCTGGTGCTCCATTACAAACACTTAAGTTGGTTCCAAGATCAATCACAGGGATTGGTTTCACAGCTAAAGTAACAGGCACAACTTGTGAGCACCCGTTATTGTCAAGCGTAAAGTTGTAGATCACATTCTTGTCGGCATTGGTAAGGTTTACCAACGTTTCACTAGGATTACCTGATTGTGCAGCTGTAATAGCGGCATTGGTAATTCCTGCAGCTGCAGGTCTTGTCCAGCTAATTAATGCAGTCGAAGGTGTACTTGTAGGAACATAAGTAAATACTTCGTTTCCACACACCGCTGGAGGCGTTAAAGAACTAGTTAGGATTGGCAATGCATTTACAGTAACAGGAAGTGGCGACGAAGGATTGCTGCAGCCAAAGGTATTGGTTGCATTCACCACGTAGAATGAATTCTGCGGAGGAACCACGTTAACTGGATTTGCAGAGGTAGAACTGAATCCTGCAGGTGCAGAAGCCCAGTTGTAGAAGTACTTGGTACAGTTTCCTGTAAGTGATACGTTATCGATTGCCCACAAACGGTCGTCTGAAGCACGGTATCTGAATCTCACATAGAAAATCGGTTGTCCAATGTAGGCGTTCAAATTAATCACAGGATTGGCAAAACCATTTCTGTTTCCTTGGTCTGTTGTGTAAGTAGCAACTGTTGTCCAAGTTGTGTTGTTCAATGAAACTTGCACTTGAGCAGTGTCTCCCGTATTATCAAAGGCATTGAAATAATGGAAGAAGTCAAGACTTAAATTCGTGTAACCAACAGTATTCATACTCGGAGAGCGTAGCGTAGTTAATGTAGTAGTACCATTTTGAGCCTGGCTATTCGACATATAGAACTGTGTATTGTCGTTCGATTTGTGGTTATTACCATTGTAATCGTAATTGTTAGGTCTCAATGTCCAAGCAGCATTTGCTACAGTTCCACCTACAGATGAATTTGCTCTTACCCAGTTATTAATCGTTCCGTTAAAACGCTCACGAAGCAACACACTGCTGTATGCTGATGTTTGTGAGAATAAGTCAATTGTTTCGCCCAAGCATACGATGTCGTCTGAAATCGATGAATTAACAGAACCAGCGAATACATATGGGTTGATGTCGATAAATACTGTGTCGCTTTCTGCAGCGCAGCCACCAATGGCAGGACGTGTATTCCAGATGGCGTAGTTACCCGGAGTTGATGAAGCCAAATTCACTACCCCAGTGCTGGTGCTTATAAAATTCAATCCGAATGTAGAAGCAAATGTTCCTGCCGCTGCACCTGGTCCAAAAACTGGAGTTGGGTTTGCGGCACTATACACCTGACAAAAATCGTTACCCGCATCGTAAGAGAAATCGGTAAGTGGCGCACCTGTAATTACTACTGAAAATGTTGAATTTACGCTAGGGCAGCCACCTGAAGGTGAAACTGTATTGCGCACAGTGTAAGTTCCAGCCGTACTTGCCGACAAGTCGATGGCACCAGTTGAAGTGTTCGAGAACACCAAACCTGCTGTTAGTGAAGTGAACACACCTGCAACAGCACTTGCATTCATGGTTGCAGCAGGATCTAATTCGGTACTGCAATATGGAGTAGTTGGGTATGAGAATCCTGTGATTGGCGTTGTGCTAATTGAAACTGTAACAGGCTCAATATCAACGCAGGTTCCTACAATACTTCTGATGTAGTAAACACCTGAAGTAGCAACACTCGTTGGAGTTGCTAATGTTGTTGTTGCTGTAGCATTGGTCCAGTATGAAAGTGTTCCAGAACCAGTGCTTCCAGCAGTAACTGCTGCAGCTGTTAAATCTACAGTTCCAGAGCATACCGCCTGATTGGTAATGGCAAGCACAGGAGTAGCAGCAACTGTAATGGTAACCGTTGTTGGCATCTCAACCGAGCACTGGGTTAGAGCACCCGTTGCCAATACGTTGTAAGTTGTAGTTGCCAAAAGATTATCAACCGAGAAGGTAATTGTCCCACCCGTTCCTGCTATAGGATCGCCTACATGTGAATCGTTAGCATCATTTCGCAATTGATAGCTAATTCCTGTTTGAGAAGTGGCTAGAGTAATTGTAGTGCTTCCATTAACACATACTGTTGGAACTGTTGCTACAGGTGTGCGGTTCAATGGCAGCGCACTGATGGTTACAACAACAGTAGATGTAGCTGTACATCCAAAGCCATCTGTAACAATAAGCGTATACGTGCCAGCATTTACAGCAGCAGCAGAAGCCGTAACAGTTGGATTCATCACTGTAGATGTAAATCCGTTAGGTCCGCTCCACTGGTAAGTAAATGGACTCGCACCACCTACCGCATTCGCATTGAGCACCAATTCGTTACCTTGGCAAACTGTGGTTCCCAAGATAGTGCTTGGATTAACAGATAGTGCAACTGGCGAAAGTGTTCCGAATGAAATATCATCCAAGCCAAAGTCATTACCACCCAGAACAGTATTAAGGTTTACAATCGAAAGATTTGCTGTTGTTGCAAAGCCCGAGTTCCAGCTTCCGTAGAAACGTACCCAATTAAATGGACCAGCCGTGCTGCTGTAGCCATTCGGAAGAAACGCTGTTGTTCCAACTTGGCTTCCATTAATTGAGAAACGCAAAACGCCATTGTTATTATTCACAACACTCATTCCCCAAGCGGAGAAATAATACGTTGTATTAGGTTGAACAGCAATGTTGTTCTGGCTCCAAATTGCTTGACCAAGAGTAGGATGCCCGTTAACTACCATATATGGCCCGCCTGCTGGCGTATGCCCTGTACCATAGAACGATGTATGAACATTATGGGCATTCGGAACAACCGCATAGGTGCCTTCAGGATACATTTCACTTGCTCCTGCAACATCGGCTACATATGTATAGTTTGTACTAAAGCCTGTGTTCCCAGCACTAAAGCTACCATTGGTAACCAATTCAGTTGCAACACCCACCGAAGCAGTTGCAGTACAACCTGCCGAATTTGCTACGGTTACGGTATATTGGCCAGCGATATCAGCATTAATAAATGAGGTAGTTGCCCCAGTGCTCCACAAGTAGTTAGTGAAACCAGAGCTCGCAGTTAAGATTACAAATCCCGGATTTCCACAATAATTGCTGGTGATTGAAACCGTTGGTGCGTTGTTTACAGTTACTGAGAAGTCTGCACTAAATGGTCCATTTAAGCAAGCACTTACACCACGAACTCGAATTACACCCGATGTAGCCGTATTGCTAATAGTTGCAGTTACCATTGAAGTATTGCCAGAGAAAGTAATACCTGTTCCTGTATACACCCAGTTGTAGCTGGTCGCATTTGCAATGGCAGGAATCGTAAATGTAAATCCAGCTTGGCCTTTACAAACGGTTGATGGCCCTAGGATAGTTCCTGGTGTTCCTGGCAATTGCGCTACGCTAATGTTATAGTTCGCAGATGCAATACCATTTCCACAGCTGTTTACACCTCTTACTGTTAATACCCCAGCTGTTGCTGATGCAGAGAAGTTTGCAGTGATCGATGCTGTTGAACCTGATGCTGTAAATCCTGTTCCTGTGTAACTCCACAAGTAACTAGTTGCGCCAGCAATTGGAGCAACCGAGTAAGCAACTCCGTTTTGTCCCTGACATAACGATGGACTTCCCGTAATCGCTCCTGCTGCTGATGGTACATTGTTTACTGTGATCGCATAGGTTGCCGAAACAACTCCATTGCCACAAGCATTCACTCCTCGAACAGTTAAATTGCCCGATGTTGCAGTTGCAGAGAAGCTTCCAAAAATAGATGCTGTAGATCCTGATGCAGAAAATCCAGTTCCACTATAAGACCAAGAATATGTATTTGCATTTGTAATAGCAGGCACAGAAAATACTACGCCTGGTTGTCCTTGACAAACGGTTGCTGTACCTGTAATCGTCCCTGCATTTGCCGGCAATGGATTCACAGTGATACTCTTAGAGCCAGTTGCTGTTCCGCAAGCACCACCCGATGAGGTTAATGTAAGTGTTGCAGTGCCCGAGAAGGCTGCAGGCGCCGTCCATGTTGCTGTATTTATTGAAGTCGCATTTGGATTGAATGTTCCACCAGCCGACGAGGTCCATGTACCGCTTGTAGCAGGTGAATTTACACTACCACCCAATGCAGTCGATGACCCACCAGCACAAATAGCCGCCAAGCCTGAGCCCACATTTACTGTTGGGTTTGGAGTAACAGTAATTGACCCTGTTGCTGTTATTGCTCCACAACCACCTGTTAATGTAACTGTGTAATTAAATGTTCCTGATACCGAAGGTGTTCCGCTGATGGTTACAACGTTAGATGCCCAAGCACCTGAAACTCCCGTAGGTAATCCGCTGAATGTTGCGCCAGTTGCAGTTGTTGTAGCGTAGGTAATGTTCGTAATTGCTGTGTTGATACATCTTGTTTGAGCGTTTGTTCCAGCAGCAGAAGAAAGAGCAACTGTGTTTACAGGAGTAACCGTGATCGTACCAGTTGCATTCACCGCTCCACAACCACCTGTTAAAGGAATGCTGTAGTTAAATGTTCCTGATGCAGTTGGAGTACCGCTGATGGTAAGTGTATTTGAAGCCCAAGCAGCAGTCACACCCGCTGGAAGTCCAGTAGCTGTTCCGATGCCAGTTGCACCAGTTGTTGTTCTGGTGATGTTGGTTAATGCAGTATTGATACAAAGCGTTGGGTTGCTAGAAGCAGTTCCAGGCGTATTGGCCGGAGTAACTGTAATCGTTCCAGTTGCATTCACCGCTCCACAACCACCTGTTAAAGGAATGCTGTAGTTAAATGTTCCAGAAGCTGTTGGTGTACCGCTGATGGTTAGTGTATTTGAAGCCCAAGCAGCAGTCACACCCGCTGGAAGTCCAGTAGCTGTTCCGATGCCAGTTGCGCCAGTTGTTGTTCTGGTGATGTTGGTTAATGCAGTATTGATACAACGCGTTGGGTTGCTAGAAGCAGTTCCGGGCGTATTGGCCGGAGTAACTGTAATCGTTCCAGTTGCATTCACCGCTCCACAACCACCTGTTAAAGGAATGCTGTAGTTAAATGTTCCAGAAGCAGTTGGAGTACCGCTGATGGTGATTGTGTTTGAAGCCCAAGCAGCAGTAACGCCTGTTGGAAGACCCGTTGCCGCTCCAATTCCAGTTGCAAGCGTTGTTGTATGTGTGATGCTTGTTAATGCTGTATTGATACAAAGTGTTGGAGTTGAAGATGGTCCACTCACTGTTTTATTCGGAGTAACCGTGATTGTTCCAGTTGCATTTACCGCTCCACATCCACCTGTTAAAGGAATGCTGTAGTTAAATGTTCCAGAAGCCGTTGGAGTACCGCTGATGGTGATTGTATTTGATGCAAAAGCAGCAGTAACGCCTGCTGGAAGTCCAGTAGCTGTTCCGATGCCAGTTGCACCAGTTGTTGTTCTGGTGATGTTAGTTAAAGCTGTGTTGATACAAAGCGTTGGATTCGAAGAAGCTGTTCCTGCAGTATTTGCAGGCGTAACTGTGATCGTACCAGTAGCATTCACCGCTCCACAACCACCTGTTAAAGGAATGCTGTAGTTAAATGTTCCTGATGCGGTTGGAGTTCCACTGATTGTAAGAACGTTAGCAGCCCAAGCAGCAGTAACACCTGCAGGAAGTCCCGTTGCAGCTCCGATACCATTTGCGCCAGTTGTTGTTCTGGTGATATTGGTTAAAGCCGTATTGATACAAAGCGTTGGATTCGAAGAAGCAGTTCCTGCAGTATTTGCAGGCGTAACTGTGATCGTACCGGTTGCATTCACCGCTCCGCATCCTCCTGTCAAAGGAATGCTATAGTTAAATGTTCCAGAAGCAGTTGGAGTTCCACTGATTGTAAGAACGTTAGCAGCCCAAGCCGCGGAAACACCTGCAGGAAGACCCGTTGCAGCTCCGATACCGGTTGCACCCGTTGTCGTGCGGGTGATTGCTGTAAGCGCTGTATTGATACAAAGTGTTGGAGTAGAAGATGCTGTTCCAGGCGTATTGGCTGGAGTAACTGTGATTGTACCAGTTGCATTCACCGCTCCACAACCACCTGTTAATGGAATGCTGTAGTTAAATGTTCCAGAAGCAGTTGGAGTTCCGCTGATGGTGATTGTGTTTGAAGCCCAAGCCGCGGAAACACCAGCAGGAAGTCCATTTGCACCTGCAACGCCACTATTAGAAATTCCAGTTGCACCAGTAGTTGTTCTGGTGATGTTGGTTAAAGCTGTATTGATACAAAGCGTTGGATTCGAAGAAGCTGTTCCAGGAGTTTTGGCTGGAGTAACCGTGATCGTTCCAGTTGCATTCACCGCTCCACAACCACCTGTTAAAGGAATACTGTAGTTAAATGTTCCAGAAGCTGTTGGAGTTCCGCTGATGGTGATTGTGTTTGAAGCCCAAGCCGCGGAAACACCAGCAGGAAGTCCATTTGCACCTGCAACGCCACTATTAGAAATTCCAGTTGCACCAGTAGTTGTTCTGGTGATGTTGGTTAAAGCTGTATTGATACAAAGCGTTGGTGTTGAAGAAGCTGTTCCTGCTGTGTTTGTAGGAGTAACTACTATAGTTTTTGAACTGGTCGCTGTACCGCAACTTCCTCCACTTGTAGTTAAGGTTAATGTTGCCGTTCCACTGTATGCGGCTGGAGGAGTCCAGGTGGCATTTAAGGTCGTAGCATTGGGCGAAAAAGTTCCTCCTGCAGTTGTTGACCATGTTCCGCCTGTAGCAGGCGATGCAACCGATCCGCCTAATGCAGCCGATGTTCCGCCCTGGCAAATTGCAGTTAAAGCGGATCCTGCAGTTGCAACTGGTGCAAAACATACAGAAGAAATGGAAATCTCATCGAGGCGAATACCATCACCAGCACCTGTTCCTGAACCACCCCAATAATACACCCACCTGATTTGAACTTCCGATTGGTTGTTACAAGCCGCTGGTAATGTAATTGGCCCATAACTTACTGGTGTACCTACTGTTGCTCCAGTACTGTTAAATTCTATGTTTGCAGCTGTTCCAGGCAAATCTGTGTAGGCTCCTGTATTTCCAATACGGTATTGAGCTCTTAACTTATGATCGACTGTGGCATTCGTATTTAATGCCGCAACCCATGAAACTTGAACATCTTGTCGGTTGCTTGCATTTACACTCACAACTGCTTCACCGAGATTACCAGAAGAAGTAGAGGAGTGACCTGTATTTGCTTGTCTAAATTCTATACCACTCGCACCTAAACCAATTATGCGGCTGTCTGCCATGCTGTAGTTATAACCCCAAACATAATCTTGTGTTGCAACAGATTGAACCAATGTTGGATTCTGACTGTTTACTTCACTCCAATGGAATTTCATGTTCGAAGGAGTGGTTCCTACTGTGCTGGTATTTGCCCAAGTTGTAAAGCTGTAATTCGCTGAAGACAGATCGAATGCAGCAGGGTTTGTTAGTCGTGTTGTTGTTGCAGGAATTGTATTATGAAGGGCAACATCATCTAAAAAGATATTTGCCACATTGCTCGCGCTACTAATACCAGTGAATGTAATGCTTCTGATATCAGTATTACTTGCAAGTTCGCCGTCATTTAGCTCGTTTCCTATAATTCGACCATTCACATATAAATCAAATTTACCCACTGCAACAGTACTTGAAACACCGTTGTATGTGTAATTCTCCGTTCCAGAAGACTTATTGTTTGAGAAAATCTCGAAATCGTAATACACTGATTGATACAATGGGTTTGATGTAAGACTAGTCGTACTCCATGCTCCATTATTTCTGTAGTTCATGGTTATTGCACCCGAAGCACCGTAAGTAAACTGTAAACCAACATTCACTTGATTGCTTGTAAAACCATTTGCATCAGAGTACATTGCACCATTTCCTAAAAACATTTGCCAAATACCCGAAGTTGCGGTATTCCCACCAGTAGAATTTCCAAACATCGCTTTAAAGCGCGCATAAGCCACTTTACCTGTATTGTTTTCTAAGATGGGCGTTACTTTAACAACTGACCCATTAGTAGAGGCAGTTGCTCTTAATATAGAACCAGTTGTTCCAAGTGCAGAAGAATTTTGAAGTTGAAGTCCACCACCAGTTCCATTACTGGATCTAACGAATGTAGTTCCTGCGGGTGTTGGATTTGGTAGATAAGTTGTGCTTGTTACATTGACTCCTCCAAAACCAGTTGTTCCAGTACCAAAATTTTGGATTGACTCACTGGGTCCAGATGCCGCTGCGGACCAAACAACATTATTCCAAATAACACTGTCGTCGTTAAATCTTGGGCCAACACCAAATCCATAGCTACCTGAAGGTAGAGCGGAATTAGTTACATTAATTCTTAATGTTCCATTAATCCATATCTTTATTGAGCTTCCAACTGCAGTTACTTTTAATGATGTTACACCCCCTCCCCCTGGAATAGTGTAGCTTCCTAAATCACCTGTTGAAGATAATGGGCTGTTTAAAGTGTTTAATTTTAATCTAACCATATAATTTCCAGTACCAAACAAATCACGATGATACGTTACAGCATAAAAACTGCTGGCGTTGGTATATCTGAA
>Ga0247839_1000487_pt1 | contig 70468 bp, 60 predicted proteins | sample LaCruzMarch2015__6_FD_192405 | JGI IMG/M metagenome (GOLD analysis project Ga0247839, IMG submission 192405) | Freshwater microbial communities from meromictic Lake La Cruz, Castile-La Mancha, Spain - LaCruzMarch2015_16m | ecosystem: Environmental > Aquatic > Freshwater > Lake | place: Spain...
CCGGAAACAACACCCGGCGGCCGCGCGCTGAAGTTTTATTCCTCCGTGCGTCTCGATATCCGCCGCATCGGCCAGCTCAAGGATACGGCGGGCGCGATCTACGGTAACCGGACCAAAGTCAAAGTGGTCAAAAATAAAGTGGCACCGCCGTTTACCACGGCTGAGTTCGACATTCTTTACGCCGAAGGCATTTCGTGGACCGGCTCCATTGTAGACGCCGGAACCGACTGCGGGATCATTGAAAAGAAAGGCTCATGGCTTTCTTACAACGGTCAGCAGCTCGGGCAAGGCCGCGATGGCGCCCGCAAAGCGCTGATGGAAGACAAAAAGCTGGCGGACGAACTGGCTGAAAAAATCAAAGCGACCGCTAAAGCCAAAACCGATGGCAGTGAATAGTTTTCGGAACCCGGGCCGTACTTGAGAGGTGACGATGAGTCTTTTATGGGTGGTCGGCGGCTCGGGACTTTTTCTTCTTCTGGCCTATTTTACGTACGGCCGTTTTCTGGCGAAAAAAGTATTCCGGCTGGATGACAGCCGGATCACGCCGGCGGTTGAGAAGAATGACGGCCTTGATTATGTTCCGGCGAAAAAAGGGATGCTGCTCGGCCAGCATTTTTCAGCCATTGCCGCTGCTGGGCCGATCAACGGTCCGATCCTTGCCGGAGTTCTATTCGGCTGGGCGCCAGCGCTGATCTGGATTCTGGTTGGATCGGTGCTGATAGGCGGCGTGCATGACATGGGGTCGCTGATTGCGTCGATCCGCCATGAAGCCCGCTCCATCACGGATGTTATTCGTACTCATGTTTCCCGCCGGGCATGGGCGCTGTTCATGGTATTCATCTGGATTACGTTGGTCTATGTCATTGTGGCATTCACGGACATAACTGCTGGGTCGTTTGTCGGTACGGTGACGCTGGAGTCCGGCGAAAAAGTTGGCGGTGGAGCGATTGCCTCGTCGTCAGTTCTTTATCTGATTCTGCCAGTGGTGATGGGGCTTCTTCTAAAATTTACCCGGCTCCGCGAGCGCTGGGCATTGCTGATTTTTCTTCCGCTGGTCGGTGTCGCCATCTGGGTCGGTAAATATATGCCGATCGATTTTCCAGTCTGGCTGGCGGCAGATCCCGCTGCGGCTCAGAAGTTGTGGTGCGTGTTTATTTTGGGTTATTGCATCATTGCCTCGGTGGCTCCGGTGTGGCTGGTCCTTCAGCCGCGCGGTGCGATCGGCGGCTGTTTCCTGTATGCCGCATTGATTGCCTCTGCAATCGGGGTTGTCTTTGGTGGTTGTCCGATTCAATACCCTGCATTTACCCGGATTGGCGGAGGATTGAACGCTGATTTCTGGTTTCCGATGTTTCCGTTGCTGTTTATTACGGTCGCCTGCGGGGCCTGTTCGGGCTTCCATTCGCTGGTGTCGTCCGGCACAACGAGTAAGCAGATTAAAAAAGAGAGTGATGTTAAGCCGATCGGCTACGGCGCGATGCTACTCGAAGGAATGGTGGCGGTGGTGGCGTTGGCCTGCGTGATGATTGTGGCGAAAGATGATCCGCTGGCGGCAAAAGCGCCGAATTTTATTTATGCGTCTGGAATCGGCCGGTTTCTGGAGCTGATCGGCATTCCGGCGTCGTTCGGCATTTCGTTTGGTCTGATGGCGTTCACGACGTTTGTGTACGACACGCTGGATGTCTGCACCCGGCTGGGGCGCTATATTTTCGAGGAGCTGACCGGACTCCGGAACTGGTTCGGACGGTTAACCGGAACGATTCTCACCGCCGGAGTTCCGCTGTTTTTTATTTTCCGTACGGTGCTGGACGGCAAGGGTAATCCGGTGCCGGCCTGGAAAACGTTCTGGAGCCTTTTCGGCGCTTCCAACCAGTTGCTGGCGGCGCTGGCTTTGATTGGGGTAGCTGTATGGCTGATGAACACGCGGCGGAATTCCAAAGTCTGGCTGGTGGCGTTTCTGCCCGCCGTGTTCATGTTCGTGATATCCGACTGGTCGCTGATTCAGACGCTGGTGGACAAATGGGGCGGCGGCAACGCTACCATCCATTCGGCGGTACCGTTTATCGCGGTCGTTCTGATTGTTTTGTCGGCCTGGGTTGCAGTCGAAACCTTGCTGGCGATGTTTTTCAAGCCGTCTGCGGAAAAGGACCGCTAAATTTTATTCCGCGAGCGATCTTCGGGTTACTCAAAATCAATCATGGCTTTCACCACGCCGTCTTTGTAGCTGGCGACGAGATCAAACGCTTTTTTAGTGTCGGCGAATTTGAACCGGTGGGTCGCCATTACGCGCACGTCAAAATCCCTGCGGCCGATCATATCGAGCGCAGGCTGGACGCAGTGGTTCTGGCGGCGCACGTTCTGTATGCAGATTTCTTTGTGCCGCAGCTTATCGATTTTAAAAGAAACCCGTTCACTGGTCGGGGGAATTCCGATGAGAAGCAATTTTCCGCCCGGCTTGAGAATTTCCAGCGCCTGATCCATAGCTTCCTGCTGTCCGCAGCATTCAAAGACAACATCCAGTCCGCCCGGCTCAATATCCTGTATCTTCTTCACGACATCTTCTTTGTCCGGATTGCCGCCCCATACCGCTCCGGCTTTTTTTGCCAGCTCAAGGCGGCTGTCGATTTTGTCTGTGATATAGATTTTCTCAGCGCCTTGTGCTTTGGCGGGCAGAAGAACACTCAGTCCGATGGGGCCTGCGCCCAGGATGCCGACTTTGGCTCCTTTCATAGGAATTGAAAGCTTCACGGCGTACACGCCGATGGCTAACGGTTCGGAAATTGCAGCTTCATCAAAGGTCGTGCTGTCGGTGATTTTGAAGCAGCAGGCTTCCGGCATGACAATAAATTCACTCAGACAGCCTTCAGCCTGTTTCGGGCACCCCAGAAAACGCAACTTGCGGCAAGTATGTGGTCGGCCGGCCTTGCACTGGTCGCATAGACCGCAGGACATAGCCGGTTCAACGGCGATCCGGTCTCCCGGTTTTATCTTTTTCACCGCAGGTCCAACGGCCTCGACGAGACCGGCACCTTCGTGACCGACGGTGAACGGAAAGGAAACGACCTGACTGCCGATCTTCCCGTTTTCGTAATAGTGCACGTCCGACCCGCAGACCCCGACGACTTTCATACGAATCAAAATATCGTCCGGATTCACGATGTTCGGGGTGGGAACTTCCATCATTTCAATTTGCCGGATGCCGGTCAGCTTCATCGCTTTCATGAGTTTCTCCAGTTAAAAAAGATTGCCGGGGTTCAGTCTGCCTTCGGGATCAAAGAGGTGTTTCAGTTTTTTCATTTCACGAATGCCGTCTTCGCCGAACATCTGCCGGAGAAGAGGGGCTTTTATTTTACCGATGCCGTGTTCTGCTGAAACAGATCCGCCGAGCGCGGTAACTTTGCCGGCCCATTCCAGATAGAGCGCCTTGCCGTTTTCGTAGTCGTCCATGTTGCGCGGCAGAATGTTGACGTGGACGTGACTGTTACCGATGTGGCCGAAAATGACATATTCCAGTCCGGCCGCGCTCAGTCCGGCGTGGTAAATCGACATAATTTCTTCCATTGCAGAATCCGGCACCGACATATCTGTTCCGAGTTTTGTCAGCCCCGGATATTTCTTTCTGCGTTCGTCAATCAGCAGGTTGACGGCCTCCGGCGTGGCGTGCCGGAATTTTTTCATAATTTCAATCTCTTTGGCATTGCTGGCAAACCAACAGTCATTTTCGCCGATGCCTAGCGCCTCTATCTGTTCCGCCGCAGACATGACGGCAAGTTCTACCGCATCTTCGCTTCCGCTGTGGAATTCAAAATATATGGCTGTGTTAAAATGAGCCGGCAATTCGGGCAGTTCGGCGAAAGCGGGGTTCTCCGCTTTAGCACGGCGAAGCAATGTCAGCACCCGGACATCAAAAAATTCAATCGCCACCGGCGGACAGGATACCGTACTCCTGTCCTTCCCGCGCAGAAAACGGACGAAACGCAGTGCGCTTTGTTCGTCGGGAAAGAAGGCGCAGAGAGCCTGCTGCACTGGAGGAACAGCGATCAATTTCAGCTCGACTTCAGTGATGACGCCGAGAGTGCCTTCCATGCCGATGAAAAGATCAATCAGTTCCATATCCGGCTTAATGAAATAGCCTGCCGCATTTTTGACCGGCGGCATTTTCAGATTTGGAAGTTCACCGTTAATTGTTCGTCCGCCTTCCGTGACTAGACTGAACCGGCGTCCGTCGGCTTTCTGGCCGCGCTCTAGCCGGACTATATCGCCGTCTGCCAGCACCACGCGCAGAGCATTAACCCAATTGCGGGTGGGGCCATAATGGAAGCTCAGTGCGCCGGAGGCATTATTGGCCAGCATTCCGCCGATTGATGCAGAGGTTTCTGTTGGATCAGGCGGGAAAAACAGGTTTTGCACACCCGCGACAGTCTGGATTTCTCTAAGCAATGCGCCCGGCTGAACCGTAATACAGCCGCTATTCTGTACGGCTCCGATTTTTTTCATCCGGCTCAGATTGAGGATCAGCCCTCCTTCCGGGACGGCTCCGGCGGAGACTCCGGTACGGGCGCCTTGTATCGTCACGTTCCATACTTTTTCACGGGCAGCTGCCAGAGCGCCTTGCACATCAGCTTCGTCTTTTGCAAAAACAATATGGGTCGCACTTCCGCAGCGACGTGATTCGTCGCGCAGATAATCATCAAATTCCGAAGTGAACGGTTTTATTTCCACGGCCAGATTATTCCTTGATTGATTCGAACAGCATAGCAAACCCTCATGAGTCTGCTAGCACGATGCCTTCTAAAAAGCATCAAACCGTCAGATAAATACTTCCAGAACCGGTTCCCAAGACAGTAACTGTTTTGTGCGGCGGTTCCACAGGTTAGTGAAGGCGTACCGGAAACGGAATTACGTTGTCATGCAAGATGGAGCGGGATATTTTCCGGACGATCTTTTTGTTGAACCCCGATCCGAGGTGAATAGATGAATTTTTTCAGAGTCTGGAAGGTTTTACTGTTGTGCAGTGCGGTGTTCGTTTTTTCCGGCTGCAAGAAGGCCAAGTTTGACGGCGTGAAGGCGATGGCCGAGACGGAAGCTCTGGTCAAAATCGGTCCGCGCGACGCGGGCGGCAGCGGTGCACGCCGTGCCTCGGTACAGTTGGAAAGCAAGCTGAAGGCGCTGGGACTGAAAACGGTAATCGACACATTTTCTGAAGAAACGCCAAACGGCAAAATTCATTTCAACAATGTGTTGGGGCGCATCCCAGGTAAAACAAATCGCCTGATTGTTCTGGCGTCACACTTTGATACGAAAAGCGGTATTTCCAAAGATTTTCAGGGCGCAAATGATTCAGGCTCCAGTTCCGGAATTTTGATGGAGCTGGCGCGGGTGCTGAAAAAACGGGGTCCGCTCGAGACAGAGTTTCTGATTGCGTTTCTTGACGGCGAGGAATGCCGCAAGGAATATGGCCCGCACGAAGGACTGCACGGCAGCCGACACCTCGCACAGCAGATTTATGATGCGGGCGGCGCAAAACTGGTCAAGGCAGTGATTGTGATCGATATGGCCGGCGACAAGGATCTGAATATTTCGGTTCCGCGCAACAGCTCGCCCGAGCTGGTTAAGGAGCTCTTCTACGCGGCCCACGAACTGGGTGTCCGTCCAAAGTTCAGCCTCGGCCCGGGCTCTATTCTGGACGACCATGTTCCCTTTCTGCTGGCAGGTATGCCGGTGGTGGATGTGATCGACTTCGACTACGGCTCCGCGCCGGGCCTTAACGACTACTGGCACACCCCGAACGACACGCTCGATAAGCTGTCCGTTAAAAGCCTGCAAACCATCGGCGATGTCGTGCTGCGCACGATCGAAAACTTACAACAGTAGAACCTACTGCGGAGGAAGCACCCCTTCAGAGACGAGCTGGGCGTCCATTTCCGGTGTGAGCGGTAGTGGTAGCGGCGGAAGTCCGTTGCGGATGGCATCCATCTGTACATTTTCCAGATGTTTCTTCAGGGCTTCGCCGCTCAGCTTGGGTTCGGGTGGAGGTTCTGCTTCCTTACGCCGATCGTCTATTTTCTGCAACAGCGCCCGGCGGCGTTCGGCATACGAAGACTGGCGGGATGACTGTTCGGTTTTCGAGATCGGTTCTCCGGCACCTGATTCCAACTTGAAAAGGGCCACTTCGTTGCCTTTTCGCAGCATGGCTTCAGAAGATTTTATATCTGCTTCAACCACTTCGAGCCCGTCTTGCGGTTCGCCGATGCGCAGGATATAGCTTTTCTTAGTGGTGTTATCCACCACGCCAGCCCGAGTGGTACCATCCATACCCTCAAAAAGCATGGAGAGGCGAAGATTGCGGGCGAAAGACTGTGAGGCCGGAACCTGGATGACATCGGCCTCCGGCGGATCCTGACCGAATGGCTGTTTATCCAGAATAAGCTGATAGCGGCTGAAGCCTTCCTCATTCGCCATGCTCAGCGCGGCGGAAAACAGCAGAATTAGAATGGTGTCACGGCTCTTCACGGTTCGGGATTATCCGTCCTTGTTTAATTTTCGTCAAGCGGTAGGCTCTTCCCGTTACGCTTTTAAAACGGGAGAGAGACATATGCGTAAAGGTGTTTTGAGTCTAATACTTGTTCTGCTGGCCGGAACGGTGCCAGCGCAGATGCCGCATCGCGTCGCGGTGCTGGTGAATGAAAATTCACAAAATTCAAAAAAAGCCGCCAATTTTTTTGCGGCACTGCACGGTGTGCCGGGCTGCAACCTGATTTATTTGAATCTGCCGGAATCCATCGTTACCAACCGCGCAGAATGTACGCCGGAAGAGTTTGCACAGTACATTTATGACCCCGCACAGAAAATTCTTGAAGAGCGAGGCCTGACCAATCAGGTGCTGGCGTGGGTTTATTCTGTTGATTTCCCGATTCGTGTGATTACTTCGCCGAACGCCCGCCAGCAAATGTCTCTGATGGGGCTCACTTTTACGCGAGGCAAGATCCCGGCTATTGACATGATCGAGAAAGGTCTTTTCGCCTCGCCGCTGTTTGCCGGACCGGTGAAAGAGGGCGGGCCGAAAAATCCGGCACGCTCATTTGATATCTGGCAGGGCGGGTTGAAAGACAAGATGCCGCTGCCGTCGATGATGCTGGGTTATACCGGCGAAAACGGCACAGATATGGAAACTGTGCTACGCTGTCTGAAAAACGGGCTTCTCGCCCGGCGGAGCGGAACGAATCCGCATATTCTTTTGGTGCAGACGGACGATAAGGCGCGTTCCGGCCCGCGCGATTGGCAGTATGCCGAGGTGAAAACTGAACTGGCCGCGCGCGGAGGTTCTGTGGGTATTTTTACCAACCAGCCGCCTGCGCAAACCAATCTGATGGGTGTAATGACCGGCGCGGCGACTGTGAAGCCGGCGGATTTCGGAACGTTTGCTCCCGGTGCTTTCGGGGAACATCTCACCAGTTGGTCGGCCGAGTTTCAGAAGGAACAGACCAAATGTACCGAATGGCTTAAGGCCGGCGCGACGGTGACGGCTGGTATGGTGACAGAACCGTACAACGCATGGGTTAAATTCCCGCATGCCCGCTTTTTCGTTTATTACACTTCCGGTTGCTCGGCCATGGAGAGTTTTTACCAGTCCATTGCCAGCCCGCTTCAGGTACTGCTGTTGGGCGATCCACTTTCACAGATTGCCGGCTTGCCGGCGGAGATTAAAACGATCGGACTCAGCAAGGAAATCACCAGCAGCGTTGATGCGGCTTTTGTCGCCGAAGCGAAACTTCCAGTTGCCACACCGGTCCTTTACGGTGCACTGCTCGACGGGAAGCAGATCAAGGATCTGGACAGAGTTACCTTGATTGAGCTGCCGTTCAAAGAAACCGGCGACGGATATCACGAAGTACGCGTCATCGCACAGGCCGACCTTCCGGTAACGCCGGGCGGGTTCAAGGATGTTCCGGTCACGATCAATAAAAAAGGTCGGTCGGTGGTTATTGCCGGAATGACCAACAGCGCTTCGCACCAGATTGTTGTAAAAGCGGCGCCCGGCGGTAAAGAAAAACCAAAAGAGATATATCTGTTTTGGAATGGACGGCAACTAGAGCGTAAACCTTATGCCGACGGCCTCGAACTTTCATTCGACGAACGGACGGTCGGCGAAGGTCCGCACCGTGTGCAGGCGGTTGTCGTTTATGAAGACGGCATGGAAGTGCGCAGTGAACCGAAGGTTTTTATAATTGCCTTCAAGCCATCGGCTGAATAAAAAGCTCCGCCTCGTATGAAATGGATTTCCAACAGCCCTTCCGATACATGGAGAATTGCTGCTGAATTTTTCCAAACACTGGAAAACCCGGCGGTGATTGCATTGCACGGCAATCTCGGTGCCGGTAAAACCTGCTTCACGCAGGGACTGGCGCAAGCCGCCGGTGTCAAAGAGCCGGTTTGCAGTCCGACTTACACCATTATTAGTGAGTACCGCGGAACGGTTTCGTTTCATCACATAGATCTTTATCGCCTAGGCGGTCCTGTGGAGGCCTTCGATCTCGGTCTTGACGAGTATCTGGAAAGCGATGGTATCACCGTCATTGAGTGGGCCGAACGCGCCGCCGAACTGCTGCCGCCCTCTACGATTCATCTGCGCATTGACCGCGGCGAAAGCGATGACCAGCGTATTATTCGCGTTGTGGAGAATCCGTTATGATCGTGCTTGGAATAGAACTTTCCTCTCGGCAAGGCAGTCTGGCATTGCTCAAAGACGGCGAATTGCTGGCCGAAAAAACATGGATCGGCGAAAATGTTCGCCACAACATACTTTTCCTAACCTTGGGAACGCTTTTGAGCGAGGCCGGTATTTCATATGGCGACATATCGCTCTACGCTGTCGGGCGCGGGCCGGGATCGTTTTCCGGTATGCGGATGAGTTTTGCGGTCGCGCAAGCGCTGGCGTTGCCGGGCAAAACCGAAGTGCGTGCTGTCAGCAGTGGTGCTGCGCTGGCGCTGGCCGTTGCATGCGAGACCGGCGCGGAACAGATCGCCGTCATCGGCGACGCCCGCCGCGGGCAGGTCTGGCTCGCACTTTTTCAATGCATGGGAAACGGAACCGTTGAACTTTTCGATCCTTGGAAGCTGGTTCCGTATGAAGAAGTCTGTGTTCCGGCTGGCGCACTGGTCGTCAGCCCCGAGGCTGAGCGGCTTATAAAACTGTTTCCAGACATTGGCGCTCCACGCTTTCCGCTGGCACGCGACGTGGCGGCGCTGGCGCTCAAGCAGACAGAACCGGAGCCGCTGGAGCCGCTTTATATGCATCCGCCGGTCTTTGTAGAACCGAAATTCGGTTGAGTTTTCGGGTCTTTTGCATAAAATAAATCCGATGAAAAGATGCGCTTCCATTCTCATAAGTCTATTGCTGGCCGCAGGTTCTGCGCCAGCCATCATTTTTTATTCTACCGGCGATGCCTCGCACAATACCAACGCTCCGTCCGGAGCGCTGGAAAACAGCGGCTGGCAGTGGCAGGGCGAGTGGAATAAAGGAAGCGCGCCGGAGGCACAATATCTCGGAACACCGATTTCCTATCACTATTTCATAACCGCCAAGCATGTCGCTGCTACTACCAATAATTGGGTTTTCCGGTATCACGGAGAAACCTATCAGGCCGTGCAATCGTATCCTGATGCTTCTTCTGATTTTCAACTCTGGAGAGTTGATAAACCGTTTGACTCGTATGCGCCGCTTTATACGAACAACGACGAAGACGGGAGGGGCTGCGTGATTTTTGGCCGTGGAAAAATCCGCGGGGACGAGGTGTTGACCGACGGTAATACCAACGGCTGGCTATGGGGCGCGCGCGACAATAAGATGCGGTGGGGTACCAATAAAATCACCAGTGCAACAGGCGGGTATCTGGTTTCAGATTTTGACGGTGGCGGGAACGAGGAGTGTACAACGGCCGATAAAGATTCCGGTGGAGCGGTTTTTATCAAGGATACTGCCGGAGTATGGCGTCTGGCCGGGATTAATCTCACCTTGGATCCGTTTTACTTTAGCACTAACAGTGCCGGCACAAATTACTTCAATGCAGCATGTTTTGATTACCGGGGTCTTTATTACTCCAATGATAAAGTTTCTTGGACATTGGCTGTCGGCGGGCAGGCGAAAAAACAGGAATCCGTGGCCACACGAATTTCGTACCGTTACTCTTGGATCACCAACGTAATCGGGGGCGAGCTTGATCAGGATGCTGATTTGCTGCCCGACTGGTGGGAAAAGAAATACACCAACAACGCAACGGCTATGTCGGCCTCGGTGGATATTGACGGCGACGGTTTTTCGAATTTGCAGGAATATACCGCCGATACCAACCCGACCAATGCGCTGTCTTTTTTTGCAATGAGCGGATTTATAGCGTCCACCAATCAGACCGTTTATTTTACCGGGAGCACGGCCCGGCAGTATCAGGTTTTCTACACCACCAACGATCTGGCCGCGACCAATCTCGCCTGGATTGCGGCGAACACCAACAAGATTTGGGGGGGCGGGACTGACTCTTCGATTACCGTGACGAATATGGCGGATAAAGCATTTTATCGCCTGCGGGCCACCCTGCCTTAATAAAATCCCCTTGACACTCCGGCGGCGGCTCCCTATCAACCTTACAGCTATGAAACGCGACGTACTTGTTGATTTAGGTGACCGCTCGTACCCCATCCATATCGGTTCGGGGAATCTTGATTCACTTGGCGACGCCTGCAAAGCAGCCGGACTCAAGGGGCGCTGCCTAGTCGTCACCGACGAAAATGTCGCGCCGCTCTACGGCTCCCGCGTTGTCCAATCGTTAGAAAAAGCCGGATTCAAACCGGTGCTCGAAGTGCTTCCGGCGGGCGAAACGACCAAAAGCCAGGCGCAGCTTTTAAATCTCTACAGCAAAGCCGCCGCCCACGGTCTGGACCGCAAATGCTTTATGGTTGCGCTCGGCGGCGGCGTTATCGGCGACCTGACCGGCTTTGCTGCCGCCAGCTGGCTGCGTGGCATCCGCTTCGTGCAAGTGCCGACTTCGCTGCTGGCCATGGTCGACAGTTCCGTCGGCGGTAAGACCGGAATCAATATTCCCGAAGGAAAAAATTTAGTCGGAGCATTTCATCAGCCGGAATTGGTTTTGATGGATCTCGATACACTCAAGACGCTGCCGCCGCGCGAACTGTCCGCCGGAATGGCCGAAGTCGTCAAATACGGCGTCATCTGGGACGCAGAGCTGTTCGGAAAGCTGGAGATGGGCTCTTCGGTTGATGCTGGATTAATTGCCCGCTGTTGCGAAATCAAAGCCGAAGTGGTCGGTAAGGATGAGCGGGAAAGCGGACTGCGCGGGATTTTGAATTTTGGGCATACCGCGGCGCATGCCATCGAAAACGTGGCGGGCTATGGACGGTTTCTTCACGGCGAGGCCGTGGCGATCGGCATGGTTTATGCCGCGCATCTTTCCGTTGCGCTCAAGGGACTTTCCGTGGCCGAATCGGCGCGAATTGAAAAACTGCTTGCCGGATTTTCGCTGCCGGTCGGTGCGCCGGGATTGGCGTGGAAAAATATCCGCGCGGCGATGGCTGTCGATAAGAAAACGGTTGGCGGCCTGACGAAATTTGTGCTGGCCGACCGGATTGGTCACGTCGAGTTTGGTTGTGAAGTCCCCGAAAAACTTCTAGAGGAGGTCTGGCATGGCATCAGTCAATGAACAGATTGTACGCGAATATTTTGAAACACTTGGTTTTTTCGTCATTCAGCCCAACAAGCATCAGGTTGCGGCGCGCCATAAACTCGATTCAGAGGAAATTGATCTGCTGATTGCACGGCCCGGTCAGGCCGGAGTTTTTACTACACCGGCTCAGATTATCTGGGGCGCACCGGAGCTGGAAAAAGTTCAGCGCGCCATCGTCAGCATTCGCGGCTGGCATACCGACCGGTTCAGCCCGGCGGTACTCAAAAAGAATCCCGACATTTTCCGGTTTGCTGAACTGTCCGTTATTAAGGAAGCGCGGAAAACGCTCGGCCCAGGCTCGGTTACCAAGATTCTCTGTCTTTCCGATCTGACAGCTACTGCCGCACCGCAGGAAGAAACGCTGGCGCTTTTGCGGCAGGGCGGAATCGACGGCGTACTTTCGTTCCGCACGATGCTGCTGGAACTGATCGAGAGCGTGGATGTTTCCAAAAACTATGAAAAATCGGATCTCATCCAAACGCTGCGCATCCTGAAAACCTACGATCTGCTAAAAAATGCTCAGCTTGATCTGTTTGAGAAACCGAGAGCCAGAAAACCGAAATCATGACGGATCGCGAAGCGTACATTGCTCTGAACATGATCGAAGGGATTGGGCCAATCAAGGTTCGGTCTCTGATTGATGCGCTGGGCTCGCCGCAGGCCGTTTTTGATCCGGAGCAGTCCGACCTGCGGATGGTCAAAGGAATCGGCGAAAAACTTTCTGAAACCATTCTGACGCAGCGCACACAAGTTGATCCGCAGGCCGAGATCGAACAGGCTGAAGCGCTGGGTGTGCACATCATTACGCCGCTCGACACCGAATATCCGGACGCGCTCAAAACGATTCATGATCCGCCGCTGGCGCTTTATGTGCGCGGAACGCTGGAGCCGCGCGACCGACATGCGCTGGGAATCGTCGGTTCGCGCAAATGCACGAGTTACGGCCTGAGCACCGCTGATCGGCTGGCTTATCAACTGGCGCAAACCGGCTTTACAGTGGTTAGCGGCCTTGCCCGCGGCATCGACAGCGCCGCCCATGAAGGAGCGCTCAAAGCCAAAGGGCGCACAATCGCCGTGCTCGGCGCAGCGATTGATCAGCTCTATCCTCCGGAAAATGCAGAACTGGCCGACGCGATTGCCGGGAGCGGTGCGGTCATCAGCGAATATCCGCTTGGCCGGCCCGCCGACCGCCAGACTTTCCCGTACCGTAACCGGATTATCAGCGGACTTTCGATGGGCGTGATCGTGGTTGAAGCCGGGTTTAAAAGCGGCTCGCTGCACACCTCCGACTCCGCCATGGAACAGGGCCGGAGCGTTTTTGCCGTGCCGGGCCGGATCGACTCTGCGGCGTCCAAGGGAACCAACCACCTGATAAAAAACGGGGCGAAATTGGTGGACAACGTCGGTGATATATTAGAAGAGTTCGAACTTTTGGTGCCTCCGGGACAGTTTGAAAAACCTGCGAATGCTCCTGCGGCGCGGCCGGAAGTGCCGCTGTCGGAAGACGAACAGGTGTTGGTAAAAGCTCTTTGGGATGAGGAATTGGATGTGGATAGTCTGGCCCGTACGGCTGGACTGCCGAGCGCCAAAGTGAGTGCGCTGCTGGTCGGACTGGAAATGAAGCGCGTCATTAAAATGCTGCCGGGACGAATTGTTGAACTGGCTGAAGACTTAAGACATTGAAACCGCTAATGGACGCGAATTGGCGCTAATGAGGCTGATGAAAGATCTGATAGAAAAAGAACTGGTTTTTAAAATCATAGGCTGCGCGATGGAGGTTCATAACGAACTCGGGCACGGGCTGCGTGAGAAAACCTATGAACGGGCTCTTTGCAGGGAGTTCGGGTTGGCAGATATCTCTTACGATCAGCAGGCTGTCTATCCCGTGTTTTATAAAGGCGAACAAATTGATGAGTATATTCCCGATTTGATTGTCGAATCCCGGGTGGTTGTAGATGCAAAAACTGTAGAGGCCATTTGCGATGAAGAGCGCGGCAAGATGTTGAATTATCTGAAAATTACCGGATTAAAAGTCGGTCTCCTCATAAATTTTAAACATCCCAAATTGGAGTGGGAGCGAATTGTGTTGGATACGGCTCGTTAAATTAGCGTTCATTCGCGTTTATTCGCGGTGGAAAAAAGGAACTTATGAAAAAACTGGTCATTGTAGAGTCTCCCGCCAAAGCGAAAACCATCAATAAATATCTAGGCGATGATTATATCGTCAAGGCATCGATGGGCCACGTGCGCGACCTGCCGCAGAAGAAGCTGGGCGTGGATGTCGAAAAAGGGTTTGAGCCGGAATATGTCAACACGACCGGTCGCGCCAAAGTAATCACCGAACTGAAGGCCGCTGCTAAATTGTGCGACGAAGTGATTCTGGCGCCCGACCCTGACCGTGAAGGGGAAGCGATTGCGTGGCATCTTTTCGAGCTGCTCAAGAAAATCGTTCCGCCGGAAAAATTCAGCCGCGTCACCTATAACGAAATCACCAAACCGGCGATTAAAGAGGCATTTTCAAAACCTGGCGTGATCGATATGAACCGCGTCAATTCGCAGCAGGCGCGCCGCGTACTCGACCGATTGGTCGGTTTTAAAGTAAGTCCTTTGCTGTGGAAGCAGGTCAAAGGCGGCGTCAGCGCCGGCCGCGTACAGTCGGTCGCGCTTCGTCTGGTCTGCGAACGCGAAAACGAAATTAAGAACTTCAATCCCGAAGAATACTGGATGCTCGGTGCCAATGTCCGCAAGCTGATCAACCCGCGCGACCCGTTTGCCGTCAAACTGGCACAGATTAACGGCGAGAAAGCTGAAATCAAAAGCAGTGAAGAGGCGGCGAAAGTCCGCACCGAACTCGAAGCGAGTGCGCTGCACGTTGCGCGGATTATCGAAAAAGAGATTCAGCGCAAAGCACGCGCTCCGTTCATTACCAGTTCGCTCCAGCAGGCGGCGTCCAGCTTCTGCGGTTTTGCTCCGGCTCGCACCATGAGCATCGCGCAGGCCTTGTATGAAAACGGGCTGATCACCTATATGCGAACCGACTCGTTCAATATCGCTCAAAGTGCGCAGGAAGCCTGTCGTGTATTCGTTACGGCGGAATACGGCGCGGAGTATCTGCCCGAAAAGCCGAACTTCTATAAGAGCCGCGGTAGTGCGCAGGAAGCGCACGAAGCAATCCGTCCCACCGACGTCACACAGACTCCGCAGAGTCTCGCCAACCTTAAGCCGGAAGAGCAGAAGCTCTATAAATTGATCTGGGAACGTTTTGTTGCCAGTCAGATGGTGCCTTCCCGCATCGCCCGCCGTACCGCCGAAATCGAAACCGGCGGAACCAACATCTATCTTTTCCGCGCCACGTCATCGGAAATCGTTTTCCCCGGCTATATGCGCGCCAGCGGCATCGAAAAAGCCGCCGACAAAAAGAACGAGGACGACGAGGACGAAAACGAAGAAGTAAAACTTCCGCCGCTGACCGAAGGTGAAAAGCTCGACTGTGTGGAATGGCTCGGCGAACAAAAATTCACCAAGCCGCCGGCGCGTTACAGCGAGGCGGCACTCATTCGTGCGCTCGAAGAAAACGGCGTTGGGCGTCCGAGTACTTACGCCCAGACTTTGGCGACGCTCGATAAGCGCGAGTACGTCACCAAAGAAAAACGTTCGCTGGTTCCGACTGAAGCCGGAATGCGCGTCTGCGAGTTTCTGGTCAGTGCGCTCGATCCGCTTTTCAATGTCAAGTTCACCGCTGAGATGGAAGAAAAGCTCGACCGGATCGAAGACGGCTCCGTTGAATGGGCCGACATGATGCAGAAATTCTACACGCAGTTCCTCGAATGGCTCGAAGGCGCGCGCGATATGGCCGATGCCGGCGAAACCCAGAATATTCTCGCGGCGCTGGAGCAGGTCAAAGAGTGGGCCGAGCCGGTTAAGCGCGGACGTCGTACCTATTCTGACGGCGAAACGGTACAGTCGGTGCGCGAAAAGTTCGCGGCGGACGGACAGATTACAACTCGGCAACAGCAGATGCTTCATAATCTGGCCTGCAAGTATATGAGCCAAATCGGTGGCGATCAGATCAGCGCGCTCAAGCTTGAAAAACCCGAAGCGGCCTCGGCGGAAACCGTCCGCAAGCTGGAACTGCTGGCGGGTATTAAATTCGGTGAGGCGCGCAAGGTCGGCAAGAAAGTTTACGACGACGGCAAGTTCTGCGAATCCCTGCGTCAGCAGGTGCAGGGTGGGCGTAATCTCAGTGAACGCCAGCTCGCCGCGCTTGACTCCGTGCTGACAAAATATTCCGATCAGGTTCCGGATTTTGAAACGCTCAAAGAGAGTCTCAATATGGCTGCCAAACCTGCAACCGCGGATTCCGGCCAGACCGGCGCGCTGCTCGAACTGCTCAAGCCGGTACAGACATGGAATCCTCCGGTCATGCGCGGCAAGCGTGAGTTCAACGACCAAAGCTTCTACGAATCGCTCTCAACCCAGTTCGCTGGTAAGGGCGCGCTCTCGGAAAAGCAGGTTGCCGCGCTGAAGAAAATGATGGCCCGGTACGCCGCGCAGATTCCGGACTATGAAAATATCCGCGACCAATACGGCCTTCCTGAACCGAAAGTGAAGAAGTAGAATTTCTCGCGATGAACGCAATCGCAGATCCTTGTGTAGAGCATTTCGTTAAATACCTGCAAGGGGAGAAAAACGCCTCGGAACATACGGTCAGCAATTACCTGATCGATATCCGGCAGTTCATTGAGCTGATCTGGGGCGAGGAGGCTAAGCCGCCGTACAACTGGAAAGAGGCCGACCGCCTCGCCGCCCGCAAGTTTCTTGTCTTTTTCCAGAAACTGGAAATGGAACCCACGACGACGAGCCGCAAACTTTCGGCTCTACGTTCGTTCTACAAGTTTCTGGTGCGCGAAGAATATGTTCCGCTTAATCCGTTCAGCGGACTGCACCTGCCAAAGAAGGGTAGTTATCTTCCGGCGGTTCTTTCGGTGAAGGAAGTAGAACAGTTACTGGCGGCACCACACGCCTTGGCGGCGGCAGAAAAACCGGTCGGACTGTTTCAGGAATATATTCCGGTGCGTGACACGGCCATTCTCGAAATGCTCTACAGCACCGGTATGCGTATCGGTGAGCTGGTCAAACTGACCGAGAACCGGATCGATATTCTTTCCGGCATTGTGAGCGTGCTCGGTAAAGGCAAAAAGGAGCGGCTTTGTCCGCTCGGCCGGCCAGCCGAACGGGCGTTGCAGAATGCGCTGGCGTGGCGGCAGGATATCTGGATATCGCTTGGAATGAAGGGCGACCAGCGGCGCGTCATTTTCCTTAATAAGCACGGCGGGCCGCTCACCGCGCGGTCGATTGAGCGGATGATGAAAAGATATGTCGGTTATTGCGGCCTGAAACCGTCGATTTCCCCGCACGCCATGCGCCACAGTTTTGCCACACATCTGCTGGATAACGGCGCCGACCTGCGCAGCGTGCAGGAACTGCTCGGCCACGCCAGCCTTTCGACCACGCAGATATACACGCACGTTTCGGTCGAGAAACTGAAGAGAGTTTACGAAGAAGCCCATCCGCGCGCTTGATACTTGCGCGCTGAACCGGAATACTCCGCCGATGATTTGGATTTTTTACAACCTGCTTTTTCCGCTGGTTTTCCTGCTGATGCTGCCGAAGTTTTTGCGGCGTATGGCACGGCGCGGCGGTTACCGGCGGCATTTTGAACAGCGTATCGGTATCTATGGGCATGGCACCACGGCCCGTTTGGCGGAGGGACGCCGCATCTGGATTCACGCCGTCAGCGTCGGCGAGCTTTTCGTGGCGCTGCGCTTTATCGAAGAATACCGCAAGGAGCATCCCGAAGCACTGTTCGTGCTGAGCACTAATACATCGACCGGTCACGCGCTCGCCGAACAGAAACTCGATCCGCGCGACGTGCTGATTTATTTTCCGGTCGATCTGCCGGTTGTGATGAACCGTGTGTTTAACGTTATCAAACCGCTTAAACTGATTCTGGTGGAGTGTGAGTTCTGGCCGAATCTGGTGAGGCAGGCGCATAAACGCGGTATTCCGGTTTCGCTGATTAACGGACGGATTTCCGATTCGTCGTTCAAAGGTTACATGGCACTTCGTCCTTTCACGCGTCGGCTGCTTGCCATGATTGATCCGGTCTGTATGCAGGGCCGGCAGGATGCGGAACGCATTATTGCCATGGGCGCACGGCCTCAAACGGTGAAAACGCTCGGCACCGCCAAGTATGATCTGCCGCCGCCCGCTGCTGATGCGGATGCCGCCGCCCGCGCAGTGCTCAAAAAGATTTCTGTTCCGGAGAACGCGCTTGTCCTGCTCGGCGGGTCCACCTGGCCCGGCGAAGAAGAGGCGCTCTGTAAAATCTATAAAAACCTGCGCGAAGAAAACCAGGAGCTTTTTCTGGTGTTGGTGCCGCGCCACGTTGAACGGCGCGATAATGTAACGGAAGTTGTTCGGACCCAGGGGCTCTCGTTTGCATTGCGCAGTCAGATGAACTCCGGTGCGGCGAAACCGGACGTACTCATTGTGGATACGACCGGCGAGCTGATGAATTTCTATGCTGCTGCTGATGTTGTGTTTGTCGGGAAGAGTCTTTGTGAGCACGGCGGGCAGAATCCAATTGAACCGGCGCTGTTCGGCAAAGCCGTGGTCGTCGGGCCGAATATGGAGAACTTTCCGTCGGTGATGGATGATTTCCTTTCGGCGAAGGCCATCCGGCAGGTCGCTGATTTTCAAACGTTGGAAAAAACCGTCGCTGAACTGCTGGCCGATCCTTCAGCCCGTGTGCAGATCGGTAAAGCCGCTTGCGGCGTGATAGAGTCTCATCGCGGCGTGATTACCAAAATGGTGGAGGAGGCCGGTCGTGTCTTCTGATATTTACGAAACAAAAGAGCCGCCGGTTAACAGCCGGAGAAAAAGTCCGGCGGTTTCTCAGCGCCGGGATGAATATTTACGGGCAACAGGCGGAGAGGTGGTCCCTCATCATCGCCACCGGCATCATCACGGACATCATGGTCATCACCGCCAATCTTCCGGATGGATAGCCACTCTTTTCGGGCTGGGGGTTGTGGCGTTGCTGGGTGCTGTGGCGTTCTGGTGGTTAATGAACCGGCGATAGATTTTGTTTTTCGATAAAAAACGCTGTCAAACGGGGTGTGAATCATTATTCTGCCGGAACTATGGCCTCATCCGATATTTATGAAGTGAAAGACCCGGTGTACGCAAAACAGAAGCCGACACCTGAGTCAAAGCGGCGTCGGCATCGCCACCACCGAGAAACCTTCGACGATGCGACTCATAAGGATATTTCGGGGACACACCGCCGCCGCAGTCACAATAGCGGATTCCGCCGGTTCCGGCACCTGATGAAAAATCCGGAGTTCAATAAAAAGTTCTGGATTATCACGCTTGGAACATCGGGGCTGATTCTGGTTTCACTGATCGTCTGGGATATGTTTTTCCGGTATCCAAAGCTTCAGCCCGATCAAACTCAGGGTGTTTACCGCGCCCGGGTCGAGTAGTACGGTCTAGTTCCAGTTTTTGAACAGGTCATTGAAAAAGCTGTTGATCCTATTTTGCCATCCGGCCCAGATCGGTGGGGCTTTGTGTGCATAGGGCGGCGGACTCACTTCCACATCGGCGGACTGTTCGATGGTGAACCATCCCTGACTCATCTGTTGCATATAAACGGCGCGGTATTCGGCACCTGCGGCCTGAAAGATGAAGATGGCTATCAGGATGAGAATGAAGTTTCCGTGATACAGGCCGAAAATCCCGAAGGCGACCGCCATGATTCGTCCAATCCTTGCGGCCAGCGCCGTGGCCTTCAGGCGGCCCATGCGCGGTGTCATAAAGGCGCGGAAGATGCGTCCGCCATCCATTGGAAACGACGGTAGCAGATTGAAGAGAAACAGCGCCAGATTGACGGCGGACATAATGAAAAACAGCGTGGCGAGCGGAGCAACCCCCAGCGCTATAAAAAGTTCACCGATGAGGCGGCAGAGCAATGCCAGCACGGCGCTGGTTGCCGGGCCGGCAAATGCGACAAGGAACTCATCTTTCGGGCGCGAAGGGATGCTGGTCATTTTGGCAACGCCGCCGATCGGCAGTAGCATGATTTCGCTTACCCGGCATCCTTTGCGGATGGCGACCCATGAATGACCCAGCTCGTGCAGCGCTACGCCAACGAAAACACCTGCGGCGCAGAGAAGACCGAAGAAAAATCCGGCCAGGCCGAACCACGGTGCGAACTGCAACGCAAGAAACGGCAGTAGAATAAGCAGCGTGATATGGGCCCGCACCGGGATGCCCATGACGTGGGTAAGAAGATAAGAGCGCTTAATCATAAAAATCCTTTGTTTCCTGAGAGTGTCGAGGCTTTGGGTTGGGGTGTCAAGTTTGCGGGTTCAGAGGATTGACGGGCTGGGGGTGTTCCGGTAGGGTTCGCGGGATTTTATGAAAAACAGCCCCTCGCGGGGCACAAAGCAAAGGGAGAAAAGAATGGCTATCAAAGTTGGTATTAACGGTTTCGGACGCATCGGCCGCATGGTTTTCCGCGCTGCCGCTGGTCGCAAAGACATCGAAGTGGTCGGTATCAATGACCTGCTGGACGTCAACTATCTGGCGTACATGCTCAAGTATGATTCCGTACACGGCCAGTTCGAAGGCACTATCGAAGTCAAAGACGGCAAGCTCGTTGTCAACGGCAATGCAATCCGCATTACGGCTGAAAAAGATCCGGCCGCTCTCAAGTGGGGCGAAATCGGCGCTGAAGTCGTTGTTGAATCCACTGGCTTCTTCCTGACCAAAGAAACCGCTCAGAAGCACATCGACGCTGGCGCGAAGAAAGTTGTTCTTTCCGCTCCGTCCAAAGACGACACTCCGATGTTTGTCTGCGGCGTCAACACCGACAAATATGCCGGTCAGACGATTGTTTCCAACGCTTCCTGCACCACCAATTGTCTGGCTCCGGTCGCCAAGGTTCTGAACGACAAGTTCGGTATCAAGCGCGGTCTGATGACCACGGTTCACGCTGCAACCGCTACTCAGAAAACCGTTGACGGTCCTTCCGCTAAAGACTGGCGCGGCGGCCGGGGTATTCTCGAAAACATCATTCCGTCCTCGACCGGCGCTGCTAAAGCGGTCGGCGTGGTGATTCCGGAACTCAAAGGCAAGCTCACCGGCATGGCCTTCCGCGTTCCGACTTCTGACGTATCGGTTGTCGACCTGACCTGCGAACTGGTCAAGGAAGCTTCCTACGAAGAAATCTGCGCGGCGATGAAGGAAGCTGCCAACGGTTCTCTCAAGGGCATCCTCGGCTATACCGAAGACGATGTAGTTTCGACTGACTTCCGTCACGAAGCCCGCACCTCGGTCTTCGATGCCAAAGCCGGTATCCAGCTCGACAAGACCTTCGTCAAAGTCGTTTCCTGGTACGACAACGAATGGGGCTACTCGAACAAAGTCCTCGACCTGATCGTGGTCATCAGCAAGTAAGCTGATACCTGCTCAGTGTAAAGCCGCTCCGGTTGCCGGGGCGGCTTTTTGCTTGCCCGCCGTAGCCGTTGGCGAAGGCCGGGTTTCCCGGTTAAGAACTCGCTTCCAAAGGCCTGAACAATATCATACAAACTTGAAAAGTTTAGGGAGCCATGCTGTCGGGAATAATACCAAATACGTATGAGGTTCGGTCTTTAGTCAAGGCCGCCGGGACGGCGGCGATACGTATCGCAACCGTCCCGGTTGCCTTGCTTATAAACTGAATATCATGCGGGTTTGGAATAAGGAGCTGATATGAACGAACCGGTACGAATTGAGCCGCTGATTTTGACTCTGCGCGGGCAGAAAGTAATTCTGGACGCCGATCTCGCCGGACTTTACGGCGTTCAGACCAAGGTGCTGAATCAGGCGGTAAAACGTAACGCCGACCGTTTCCCGGAGGATTTGATGTTTCAATTGACCGCTCTGGAGTGGCGCAACTTGAAGTCACAATTTGTGACTTCAAGTTTCCAACCTCCTGAAGAGGAAGAAGTTGGGTCTTTAAGGTCACAATTTGTGACCTTAAAGACAGGTCGAGGGCAGCATCGGAAGTACATGCCGTTCGCCTTTACTGAACACGGCGCACTGATGGCGGCTATGGTGCTGAACAGTCCGGAAGCGGTGGCGATGAGCCTGTTTGTGATACGGGCTTTTGTCCGGATGCGCGAACAGCTTGCCGCCAATGCGGCGATTCTCAAACGGCTGGCGGAAATTGATAAGACCCTGCTGGAGCACGATCAGGCGCTCGGATTGATCTGGGAACAGCTACAACCTTTGCTGGCTCCGCCGCCCGATCCGCCGAAAAGACGGATCGGCTTTCATCAGGACTGATATCGGGTTTTATCAAAAACAGCTGTCCAAAACCGGGGCGGGCGGCTATTTTCAGCACCGTGATGCAAAAGCATCACTTTTGAAAAAGGAATCAATGATTCATAACTGAGAACTTATAACTAAATTTTAATGCGTTAACGCGCAGTGTTGCTTCGTTCAAAACCGCCAAAATTTTACTCGGAAGCAAAACGTGCGGAGACGCGCCCAATAAAGGCGCGGCTCCCTGTTTTGTGTTTCCGAGTGGGGCTTGGCGGCCCTTGAACGAGGCACGAGCTTGGAGTTCGCGCCCCTTTTTTCAATGGTTGAAAATTAACTGGGCGGACTCCGGAATGGAGTATCGCCGATGAAAAAATGGATTGTAACGGGAATTGTGGTTGTCTTGGCATTGGATGTCCGGGCGGAAGCCCCGGAAATGTTCCGCTATCAGGGGCGTCTGGTGGACGGCACCAACCTGGTCAACGCCACCCTACCGATGAGCTTTAAGCTGTATGACGCGCAAAGCGGCGGCAATCTGGTGTACGAAGATTCCAGTTCGGTTTTAGTGGTGGACGGTCTTTATTCGACCATGGTCGGCGACAACACCGTTTTCGGTTCACTTACCAATGCCATGACTAACGCTGCGGTTTATCTTGAACTGACAGTCAACGGCGAAACCCTTTCGCCCCGCGAACGGCTGGTTTCTGTACCCTACGTACTTAACGCAGGCAGCAATACAGCCCCGACCGGGATCACTGACTTAACGCTATCCAAGTTGACTGTCACAGACTCCGCAGTTCTTCCTTCTCCGCTTATTGTCAATGAACTCAACATATCGAATTTAACCGGCATTGGTGTTGCAGCTCTGAAAGAGCGTAGACTTACTCCGATGTATGGGGTTGGGAACTATACCCCTGTCGGCGGCGCTTCTGGAGCATCTGTTTACTATGAGATTAAGCACACAGCGATAGGGCAAGTGACGTATTTTAATCCAAGTCCATTGGCAACCAACCTTGTTGTTTCTGGCTACTTCGGAAATGTTGGTTCTGCCACTAATTATGGTTGCCGGATTAACATCGGGTGCAAAAGTACGAATCCAGATGGTTCGAGTAAGGACTCTGCTACAGTGAATATAAATCCTGACATTAACTGGAATGCTACTAATCAGAGTTTTGTGATAAACGCGCCATTAGGCGCACACAACACCAACCGCTGGATGCAAGTCCGGTTTACAACCGGTTCGAACAGTGCCGATAGTTCACTTCTGTATCCGACGAACGGCGTGTGGTTGATGGAAATCAAGGAGCAGTTTTAATGCCGACCATCCTAATATTCTTTAGTTTTCTGCTGTGGCTTGTGTGTTTCGGAGGAACAACCGTGGGAACTATTTCTTCAAAAATCACGACTCTTGCACCAATCACTTTTACCAATCTGGTTCGCAAGGAGGTGGATGTAATCATTCTGGCTGGCCAATCAAACGCACTTGGCTTTCCAAACGAAACTAACGGATTTGGTACCACTGGAACTTCGTTGCCAGTCGAGTTGCAAAGTAATCAAGTGCATCGTTCGTGGAACACGACAAGCACCAGCCCAAACAACGACTGGATTGACCAGCCTCTCCATCCGCAATCACCAGAATATTGGGGCGTTGAAATAACCGGACTAAACAGCATCTATACGAACTACCACAGACTGCTTGTTCTGGTTAAAGTAGCGAAGGGCTCTACTGGACTTTACGACACCAATCGTTGGCAAAAAGGCGGGACGTGTTATGTCCAGTTGACAAATTCCATGTTATCCGCGAAAGCTAGACTTCAGGCTGAGGGGTATACGGTGAACTGGAGGCAATTATGGTGGATTCAGGGCGAAAACGATGCTACCGCTGAATCAAACGCTGTGGCATATGCGACGAACTTCAATAGGTTTTGGATCGACCTCTGCGCTGATACCGGACTGGCAACCAACACTTCAATTGTTTTGGCTCCACTGGCAGATCATTACGGAAATAGTTTTGCTGCCGCTGTCAGATCAAATCAAACAGTACTGGGTGCCCAGAATAACATTGATCTGGTGGTTACAGACGACCTGCCGTTTTATAGCGGGGTTCACTATTCTGCTGAGAGTCTGATGACGCTTGGAGGACGGTTTGCGGCCAAGTATATGGAGCATTTTGGAGCAACTCCTTATCCGTCCGCATTAACTAATGCAACCATTGTGGAGAAAATGGAATGAGCCAGCAGCTATACATTCGTGCAAAGTGTTTTCACAGCGGCGGAACTGTAGTTTTGTTGTTTTTTGTTCTCTTTCTGTCAGCTCGTGTAGTCCATGGGTATACCAATACTACACAGAATATTTCGTCGTGCGGGGGCACTCTTTCGGGAGGCAGTTATACAAGCATCGGTTCGTTTTCCCCGTTGGGAGGCCAGGGCTCGCGATCAATTTCATTTTGTAATTATTCAGGCTTTGCGGCGGGCTTCATCCTCCAGCCTGAAACCATATGCAGCGGGTTGCCGGATGAGCTGAATCCCGACAACGATCTTGACGGCTTGTCCGATTGTGATGAGATCGTTGCCGGCACAAGCCTTTACAACAGTGATACTGACGGCGATGGGATGAATGACCCGCAGGAACTGGTGGCGGGAACGTCACCAACGAACTCCGCCAGTCTGTTGGATGTTCAATTATCCCTGAGCGAGTCAGGCAACGAGTTGACTTGGTACGGAGTGAGCAGCAGGTATTACCAGTTGGAATATACCGATGATCTTGCCAGTGGCTGGACACCAAAAGGTACGGTTGTTTGTGGCTTCGACGCACAGATCATGGATATAGACATCGCCACGGGTGCTAAACGGTTCTACCGTATTCGCGTCAGCGACAGCCCAAGCGGGCTTTAATGGAGGTTTACCGGCTTCACGACCATGGATAACGAGGCCGCTGTCCATCCAGAAACGACAGCCGAATGCCAAGGCGACTGCCAATGATGAATAACCATAACGGAGCCTGTGAGTTTTGAACAGGCTCCTAGATTGACTCCGGCCCTTTTTTCCTTATATTCGACGGGATTTTTCAACCTTTGGAAAGGAATGCTGCTATGAAGAAAATGACGATTCGTGACGTGGATGTGAAAGGCCGCCGGGTTCTGATGCGTGTAGATTTTAATGTGCCGGTCAAAGACGGCGTCGTAGGCGATGTAACCCGTATTACCGCCGCCATTCCGACGATAAAATATGTGCTCGAAAAGGGTGGGTCGCTCGTGCTGATGAGCCATCTCGGACGCCCGAAGGGCAAGGGCTACGAAGCCGAGTTCAGCCTGAAGCCGGTCGCCGCCAAACTGGAAGAACTGCTCGGCAAGCCGGTTCAGTTCGGTACCGACTGCGTCGGCGCGGAAACCATCGCTCAGGCCAAAGCGCTCAAGGCTGGCGAAATCATGGTGGTCGAAAACACCCGTTTCTATAAGGAAGAAGAAGGCAAAGCCAAGCTGGCTGACGACGCCACGGACGAGCAGAAGAAAGCCGCCAAGGCTGAAATGAAGGCCAAGCAGAAAGAACTCGCCAAAAAGCTGGCTGAACTCGGCGACGGCGAAATCTATTGCAATGATGCGTTTGGTTCCGCCCACCGCGCCCACGCCTCTACTGCCGTTGTCTGCCAGTTCTACAAAAAGAACGTCGCCGGCTTCCTGATGGAAAAAGAAATTGATTACCTCGGCAAAGCGCTCGAAGCTCCCGAAAAACCGTTCGTTGCCATCATCGGCGGCGCGAAAATATCCGGCAAGATTGATGTTGTCACCAGCCTGATGGGCAAGTGCGACGCGATTCTGATCGGCGGCGGCATGGCTTACACCTTCTACAAAGCGCAGGGCTTCAAGGTCGGCAATTCGCTGGTCGAAGATGATCGCGTAGAAATGGCCAAAGACATTCTCGCTCAGGCCAAAGCCAAGGGCGTGAAGCTGATGCTCCCCGTTGATAACATTGCCGCCGACAAGTTCGGTGCAGACGCCAACACCAAAGTGGTCGGCGAAAACATCGACGACGGTTGGATGGCGCTCGATATCGGTCCGAAGACGATCGACCTCTACTGCGCTGAAGTCGCTAAAGCCAAAACCGTGGTCTGGAACGGCCCAATGGGCTGTTTCGAAATGGCTCCATTCGCCAAAGGTACTTTCGCGGTCTGCCAGGCGGTGGCCGATTCCGACAGCGTCAGCATTATCGGCGGCGGCGACAGCGTAAGCGCGGTCAACAAGTCCGGCCTGGCCGACAAGATGACCCATATCAGCACCGGCGGCGGCGCCAGCCTCGAGTTTCTCGAAGGCAAGCAGCTTCCCGGCGTTACCGCACTGACCGATAAATAACCTTTAAAAACAAACTGGAGAATCTGATGAGAAAGAAAATTATTGCGGGCAACTGGAAGATGAATAAAACGGTGGCCGAAGCACTGACGCTGGTTAAAGGAATTCAGGCTGAGCTGGCCGGAAGCACCGAAGTTGAAGTTGTCGTTTGCCCGCCGTTCACGGCGCTCAAGTCTGTCAGCGACGTGCTGACCGACAGCCAGATCAAACTGGGTTGCCAGAACATGAGCTCGGAAGACGACGGGGCTTACACCGGCGAAATTTCCCACACCATGCTCAAGGAGCTGTTTGTTAAGTATGTCATTCTCGGCCACAGCGAGCGCCGTGAGTACTATAAAGAAACTGACTTCTGGGTGAACAAGAAGGTGAAAAAGGCGCTCGAAACGAATTTGCGTCCGATTGTCTGTGTTGGCGAAAAGCTGGCCGACCGCGAAGCCGGAAACACCGAAAAGGTGGTCGAAGCGCAGGTCCGCGGCAGTTTGGCTGACATTACCGCCGAACAGTTTGAAAATGTCGTAGTAGCCTACGAACCGGTATGGGCGATTGGTACCGGCAAGACGGCGACCAGCGAGCAGGCGCAGGAAGTGCACGCCTTTATCCGCGGCATCATCCGCGACATGGTCGGCGAAAAAGCGGCCAAAGGTCTGCGCATTCAGTACGGCGGAAGCATGAAAGCTTCCAATGCCAAGGAACTGCTTTCACAGCCGGATATCGACGGTGGACTGATCGGCGGCGCGGCACTTGAGGCCCGTTCCTTCATCGACATCGTCAAGGCAGGACTGTAAGCAGTCGGGAGCAGAAATTGTACTCGCAATTCCGCTCCTAAAGCCTAAAGTTCAAAACCTCTGGAGGTAAAAATGGCCATTATTCGTACATTGCTTATAGTCCTTGAAGCCGCATGCAGCCTTGCGCTGATCGGTCTGATTCTGTTGCAAAAAGCCAAAAACGAAGGTCTCGGACTTGCGTTTGGTTCCGGCGGCGGCGATTCACTCTTCGGCGCACGCGCCGGTAATGTTCTCACCAAAGCCACGGTTGTGATCGGTTGTGTGTTTTTGTTGAACACATTGATTCTTGGTATGCTTTTTGCCGGAAGTGCCAATGAGTCGCTCATGGACAGCGCTACGGTCGCTCAGCCTATTCCAATGGAACAGCCTGTAGCACCGCAACAGGCTGTTCCGGCAATGCCAGTCGTTCCTGCGGAGTAACCTCGGGAGCGCAGAGTCATGGAACGGCGAAACATCGGCAGGAGAATTCCCCTCCGTAGTTTCGCCGTTTTTCTTTTTCTGCTTTTGGCCGGTTGCGGACAACGCGAACTGGATACGTTGCGCTTTGAAGGCGAGCAGGTGCTTTACGGACAAACACCGCGCATTCAGGGATTTGATCCCGCGAAGGCCGGCGACGTCGCTTCTTCTACCGCTATCAGCCGCATCTACGAAGGGCTGCTTGAATATGCCTATCTTGATCGTCCGTACCGCGTCCAGCCGCTGCTGGCTGCGGCGATGCCTGAAGTTTCCGCAGACGGACTCACTTATACTTTCAAGATACGCAGAGGAATCTATTTTCAGGACGATGCCTGCTTTCTCGGCGGCAAAGGCCGCGAGCTGACGGCTGAGGATTTTGTTTACTCTGTTAAACGCATCGCCGACTTGAAAAATGCCTCATCCGGTTACTGGACGTTCAATAGTCGTGTTGTCGGGCTTGATGAATTTCGCACGGTCACTGCCGGCGAAGCGCCGACCGACTATGCTGCGCCGGTTGAAGGTTTGTGTGCGCCGGATAAATATACGCTGCAAATCCGGCTCAAGGAGCCGTATCCGCAACTTCTTTGGGTGCTGGCTATGCAATACGCTTTCGCCGTGCCGCACGAAGCGGTTGAGTTTTATGGCAGTGACTTTGTCAATCATCCCGTCGGTACCGGGCCGTATATTCTCGCAAAGTGGAAGAACAACTACCGCATTGAATTTGTCCGCAATCCTAAGTGGGCAGAAACCGGACGCATTGAAACGTATCCGTCCACCGGTACCGAAGCTGACCGCGCCGCCGGTCTGCTTGACGATGCCGGAAAACAGGTTCCTTTTATTGACCGCATTGTGCAGTACGTGGTGGACGATGCTGCGACACAGTGGATGATGTTTCTTGCCGGACAGTTCAGTTACAGCGCCATCTCGCGTGATAACTGGGATGCTGTCATCACACCGGGGCGCGATCTGGTAGAAAAACTCAAGGGGCATGGCGTGCAACTGCTTTCAAGCCCGACGCTCAACCTTTATTACATCGGCTTCAACATGGACGACCCAGTCGTCGGCAAGAATAAGAAATTGCGGCAGGCGCTCAGTTGCGCGTTCGATCCGGAACTGCTGGTGCAGTATTATAACGGACGCGTTACTCCAATCTACGGCCCGCTTCCCGATCCGCTTGCCGGTTTTAAACCACAGCCAACGGACTATTCGCATAACACTGAAAAGGCCAAACAACTTCTTGTCGAAGCTGGGTACCCGGGCGGTATTGATCCGGCAACGGGGCGGCGTCTTGAGCTGACGATGGAGCTCGGCGGCGCGACATCGGATGTGCGGCAGGGCGTTGATTTGATGGCCGGTATGTTCGACCAAATCGGCATTGTGCTGAAAGCCAGCTACAACAACTGGCCCGCTTTCCTCGATAAGATGGATCGCCGTCAGGCCCAGCTTTTTGAACTCGGTTGGGTCGCCGACTATCCCGATGCCGAGAACTTTCTACAGCTTTTCTATAGTGCGAACGCCTCGCCCGGCCCCAATCACGCCAACTACACCAGTCCGGAGTTCGATAAACTCTACGAACAGATGCGTACTCTGCTTCCCGGTCCGGAGAAAGACCGGCTTTGCGAACAGATGGCGGATATTACCATTGAGGATTGTCCCTGGATTTTCATGTATCAGCCGATGGACTTTGCCGTCATCCACGGCTGGCTAAAAAATTACAGCCTCCACGATTTTCCTTACGGCATGGCTAAATACCGGCGCGTCGATAACGCCGACTGGAACCGATGGAAAGCACAGCAGGGGAGGCGGAACTGATGTTTCGTTATATCGCTAAACGAATCCTGCAGATGATTCCGACCGTGTTCGGCGTCATTCTGATTACGTTTGTGCTGTTTAACATCGTCGGCGGAAGTCCTGCGATGCACGTTCTCGGTCGGCATGTTTCACCGCAGGCACTGGAAGAGTTCGATGAACAACGCGGGTTTAATAAGCCGCTTTTCATTGGTCTCCGTACAACGACTCGCGCCTATGCCGACTCCGATTTTGAACGCACCGCCGGCGATTGGCAGAAGATAGCTGGCATTATCTGGACTAACGGAACGGTTATTCTCGCTGCAGGTGGCGAATATGCTCTTCCGGTAAAGTTTCCGCTGCGGACCGACTGTGAGTACGAACTGGAAATCGAGGGCCGCTCCGCCGGCTTTCCCATGTTCGGGGAAAATCAGCTCAAGCTGTCCAGGGATTGGAAAAAGATTAGTCTTCGATTTCAGTCATTGGCTGAAATTGTGCCAGGCGATGCTCCGGTCGAAATCCGTTCCATCAAGTTGCGCCGCGTGATGAGCCATCCGTTCGATTCTCAGTTTATATTTTATCTCACCCGGCTCGCGCACCTTGATTTCGGTGTTTCAAGCAGTACAAATCAGCGAGTTTCAAAACTGATGCTCGACGGTATAGGTCCGTCACTGATGCTTGCTGTGCCGGTTTTTTTCATCGGCCTGATCACCGCTGTTATGCTGTCGCTCTTCTGCGCTTTCTGGCGTGATACATGGATTGACCGCTTTTTCGTTGTCCTTTCTGTCGCGTTGATGAGCGTCAATTATCTGGTCTGGATTGTGGCGGGGCAGTATCTGCTCGCATTCAAACTTGGCTGGTTCCCTGTCTGGGGATTTGAAGCCGTTCGCTATATTGCACTGCCGGCACTGATCGGTGTTTTTAGCGGACTCGGTGCTGAACTGCGGTTTTACCGCACTGTTATGCTCGACGAAATGCACCGTGACTATGTCCGCACCGCGCAGGCCAAAGGCGTTAGCCGAGGCGGCGTGCTGTTTAAACACGTTCTGAAAAATGCAATGATTCCGATTATTACCAATACCGTCATCGCCATTCCGTTTCTCTACACAGGCAGTCTGCTGCTGGAAAGTTTCTTCGGTATTCCCGGCCTCGGCTACCTCGGGATCAACGCCATCAACTCGTCCGATGTGGATGTCGTCCGCGCTATCGTGCTGGTCGGCTCAATCCTCTTTGTTATCGCCAACCTTTTGACCGACATCTGCTATGCGGCGGTTGATCCACGGGTGAAATTAAAATGAGTGAAAAAGGAAACAGCTTGTGGAGTGATGCATGGCGGCGACTGAAGAAAAACCGCCTAGCGATGGTCTGTCTCGGTATAGTTGCATTTTATACGCTCGCCGCACTGTACGGCGAAGCTGTCTATCAATATTACCATGCGAAAGATCAGACCGCCTTTTATCAGAAAACCGATCTCGGCCTGGCGTATCAGCCGCCATCATCCAAACATTTAATGGGCACTGATGCGCTTGGTCGCGACGTGATGCAGCGGCTGATTCAAGGAACGCGCATTGCCTACAAAGTCGGTATCATCACTGCGCTCATCGCCATTCCGATCGGCGTATTTTTTGGCTGCCTCGCCGGTTATTTCGGCGGACGCGTGGACGACTTCGTTGTCTGGCTCTACTCCACCGTTGCCTCCATACCGGGTCTGCTTTTCATTCTCGCCATCGCGATGGTGGTCGGGAAAGGACTGCTTGGTATTTACCTGGGAATCGGACTCACGACGTGGGTCGGGCTTTGCCGCCTAATCCGCGGCGAAGTCATGAAGCACAAGGAGCAGGCCTATGTGCAGGCCGCCCGCGCCCTCGGCCTGAGCTGGCCTCGCATCCTGTTCCGCCACATTCTGCCGAATGTATTCCACGTCATCATCGTCACCTTCACGCTGCGCTTCCCGGCGGCGGTCAGCACGGAAGTGATCATGAGTTTTCTCGGTATCGGCGTGGCGACCGAGCCGTCGTGGGGTTTGATGATCAACAGCGCCCGTATGCGGCTCTGGCAGGGCGTCTGGTGGGAAATGACTTTCGTCACGCTCGCCATATTCGGACTGGTACTCGCTTTCAACCTGCTTGGCGATGCTCTGCGCGACGCTCTTGACCCGCGTCTCCGTACCGAAGGAAGCTGAAAAACACGTAATGATCAACTCTGCACGGTTTTCTGGCGAGCAGAGGGATCATTTAACGGCAGGTAGAGGCTTCATTTCTAAGTCAAACAGTTCGCCGATAAAGTCAGGTGCCGCGCGGTTCTGTAGGAATGAGAGCATTTTTTCGGTGAAGTACTTGCCGGAGGCAGAACGCACAGACGAAGTGTACTGTTTCTTGAGTCGTTTATGGTAGAGCGTTGATCCGTCAGCGATCGACGTGACCTTGACATCCCATTCGAAGCGCGCCTCCAGCGTTCGCCAACGCATCCAGTATTGCGACATCAGTGGGCCGAGCAGTGTCATTAGCGGATATTTTTTATTTGAGCCAAGTTGCACGGTGCGATAGTCCCATACGGTGACAGTCATCAGAGAGTCTGCGCCGAACTGTCGCGCCTCATCTTCGTTTTCTACGGTGAATATTCGCTCGTATTTTCCAGCCTGTGTGAGGGTAGAAACGATTTCCAGTCCAATATCTTTCGATGTCGAAGCACTGGTGACAACGACTCCGCGGCCGTCCATCAACTGTTTATAAAGCGGTTGTTCCGGTTTAAGGTTGTCCGGTTCGATATCTGGATGAATGCGCGGCGGCAGGACGGCAACTCGCACGGACTGGGGGGCGGCACAGAGCAACGGTTTGCGGATTGGACTTTCGAACGACGTGGCGCAACCGCATAGGAAAAGCGAAACCGCCATTCCAGTGACAAGCAATGGAACGGCGGTTTTCATGGTGCTCTAAAATATAGCGCAGAATCGCGCTTTATTTTTTCTCTACGACAATCGCGTCTTTCGAGGGCATAACTACTATAACAGCACGGCGGTTCAGGCGTTTGTTTGCGCCGCTGTCATTCGGGACGACCGGATGAAATTCGCCACAGGCAACGGCTTTGAGGCGTTCAGGAGCGATCTGTTTTTCGTTCACGAAGTAGTATAGAACGGCAATGCTGCGGTTATAAGAGAGTTCCCAGTTATCTTTCCATTTTGATTTCTGGATCGGATCGCTGTCCGTGTGGCCTTCAAGATAAACTTCACGGTCGGCGTAATCCTGCTGAACGATAGCCAGTACACTGTCGAGAGTGGTTTTGCTGCTTTGTTTGAGTTCAGCTTTTCCAGACTCGAAGAGCACTTCGTTCAGGATGGTGAAGCGAAGTTGCCCGTTAACGGATTCAACCTGCACATTTTCCATACCAGGCTGATTGCGGAGTTTGGCTTCGGCATCCGACAGCTGGCGCTGAAGATCGTTGATTTGCGCTTCTTTATCTTTCATGCCGGAAGCATTGTCATAGGCATATTCATCAAGCGCATCGCCAATAAGCGCGCCAGCGGCAACACCGGCTACAGCACCGGCTCCGGCACCTTCCCAGCTATTGAGAACAGACCCACCGCCATTATTAGCCCAAACTGCACCGACCGTTGCGCCGCCTGCACCTCCGATAATGGCGCCCTGCTGAACAGGGGTCAGCGGCATTTTTGGTGAACGACAACCAGTAGCAACTACACATAAGGAAAGAACGGTAACGGACAAAACATTTTTCATCCAACTCATGATACACCTCACTTGAACATCCAACTCCATAACACCACACTTTCCAAACGGGACGGACACACGCCCGGCAAGACCGCCGAGAAAGCGTTTTAATAGGATGCCGCAGATCTTGCTGGATACGCCGAAAAAGTCAAGCACGACAATTAATATCTGTCACACACAAGCTAAGTCGCTGTCCGGCCGGTTTCCGCGACAGTAAATGGGATGACCGGCGTGCTTCATACATGCGGCGACGGAAAAGACCTATGCATCCGATGACAGCCATTGGCCAGCATGCACGTCACCACCTGCTTCTACATTGCGGTCTGCTGGTGGACGGTCATCCGTTTCTCCAGTTTGAATTAAAAACATGGTGCCGTTTTGGGAAAGGTGCCAAGTTAAAATGCCGATAGAACGAGCGGTTTCTAGCAGGAAGGCGTCCGAGTGGCAGAGAGTTTTCCAATGTTTGGAATCCTTCAAACAATCAGCGCGGCGAGGTTGTGAAAGAAAGTGACGAAGGCGCCTTCGAGAGCGTATCCGGCAGCGAAGATGAAGGAGCCCAGCGGCGAGTTCCACAAAAGCAGGATGAAAATCAGGAAGATGGCGGTGGCGTGTTTTTGCGCGAACCGGTCGAATGCGGGATGGAAGGCGGAGACGACGGCGAATCCGTCAAGTACCGGTACCGGCAGGATATTGAAGACGAAGAGCATGCCGTTGACCGCGCCGCCGAGGAGCAGGAAATGGACGGCGCTGGGATTGCCGACGGCGTCGGCGATCACCATCAATAGCGAAAAAATCAGGCAGAGCAACAGATTCATTAGCGGGCCGGACAAAGCAATCAGCGCCCGTTTAGGCGCGCTGCGCACCGAGACCGGATTAACCGGAACAGCGCCCCAGGCGAGGCCGAATAGCGCCAGCATGATCAGCGATTGTATTCCCATCTGCACCAGTGGATTCAACGTCAGGTGTCCGTTGCGCGCGGCGGTGTCGTCGCCGAAGCGCAACGCGGTGGCGGCGTGGGCATATTCGTGACAGCAGATGGAAAACACCACGAAGGTAATCCAGCCGAAGTAAAGGAACGGATTGGTGAGCGCCTGTTGAATGAACATGCTATTACTTTTCCGGAGCCGGTGTGAGTAGCAGGGTGTGGATGCGGCGCGGCGTGGCGTTCTGAACCGTGATTTCGAGTCCGGGCGCGGCGACTTTGGTTCCGGCGGGCGGAATACTGCCGAGTTCGCTGAGGACGTAGCCGCCGATCGAATCGTACTCGTCGCTTTCCGGAATGTTCAGTCCGAGTTCTTCGTTGAGGTCGGCGACGGCGAGACTGGCTTTCACTAAAGAAGTTCCGTCGGAGCATTTCAGGATATCTTTTTCGGCGAGGTCGTATTCATCGTGAATTTCGCCGATGAGTTCTTCGATGATATCTTCCATGCAGACGATGCCGGCGGTGCCGCCGTATTCGTCGACGACGAGCGCCATGTGAAAATGCTGCGCCCGCATCTGCCGCAGGAGTTCATTGATCGGCATGGTTTCCGGTACGGCGCTGAGTTTTTTGACAATAGCGGTGACCGGCTGGTTTTCTTCACCGCTGGCGAAGAGGCGCAGCAGGTCTTTAACGTGTACGACACCGGCGACGTTATCAATGGTTTCGTCATAAACCGGGAAACGCGAGTGGTATGACTGCTGTGCTTTCGTGACGCATTCGGCGACGGTGCTGCCGGCGCGCAGTCCTTCTATATCGATACGCGGCGTCATGATTTCGCGGACGACGGTATCGCCGAATTCAAAAACACTACGGATGATTTCGCGCTCTTCTTCTTCGAGACCTTCTTTGTCAGCCTGGTCGACAAGCGTCATGATTTCCTCTTCCGGCGTGGGGCGGTCGTCTTCGTCAGCAGAGGAAAGCGCGCGGGAAAGAAGTCTGTGCTCAATGGCATAGATGGGCCAGACCATCGGCATCAGCAGGCGGGTGGAGACTGTTACCAGAGGAAGGAAAAAAAGCGAAAGGCGGTCGGCGTAGCTTTCGGCCAGTACGAAGGGAATGACGCGGATAAAGATCAGGTAGAGCGGTGTCATCACCAGCATCAGCCCGATCCACTCGACGGCCATTGAGAAACTGAAAGCATGGAAGGCAAAATAGATGGCGGTGATTTCGAAAAGCGTGAGACAGAAACGCAGCGTGGTGCGCAGCAGATTCCAGCGTCCGGCCCAGCTCTCAAGAATCGCTTTAGCCTGCGGTTTTTTTTCGGCCAGACGCATAATGCCGGCGTTGCCGGTTTCCCGGAAAGCGGCAAAAAGTATGGACCAGAAACCGGCCATTAAAAGCGCGGCGATACTGTTGGTGAGATAGTTGAAGTTTATTCCGTTCATGTCAGCCAACTATCAGATTTTTGATTTCCGGTTGCAACTCCGCAAGCCGCTGCATTTCTGTGCGGCGCATGGCGGCGCGCTTGGCTGGCGTATTGTCGTCGGCACCGGATAGATGGTTGAAGCCGTGAGCGATGTAGAGAGCAAGTTCCGCGGCGATTCCGTCGTGGTTCGGTCCTTCCAGTACAGCGCGCTCGACATTGACGATGAGGTCGCCGGTAAAGCCGTCTTCGCCGGGAATTGGCTCGCTGCGGAAGCTGATAACATCGGTGGCTCGGTCCTTGCCGAAGAATTCGCGGTTGTATTGCGTAATGCCGGAATCGTCCGTCAGCAACAGGGTGACTTCCTGCCAGACGGTATCCGGATCGACGGCTTCCAGCGCAGTAGCGAGTTTAGCGGTCAGCTGGCGGATGGCCGGCAGATTGATCCGGCGTTTCTGCCGGTTTATTAGAACGGTTTTCATCTTTAGGGTAGGCGACGCGACCGTGGAGCATACTGGTGAGTGAGAAGACAAATGACTGTTTGACTTTATTGAGCTCGGCGAGGGTGAGGGTGCATTCGTCGAGCTGACCGTCGCGCAGACGGGCATCGAAAATGTCGCTGATGAGATTGGTGACGCGGACAGGCGTTGGCTTTTCGAGCGATCGCGATGCTGCTTCACAACTATCTGCCAGCATCAGAATGGCCATTTCGCGGGTCTGCGGTCGCGGACCTTCGTAGCGGAAATCTTCATCGTTGATCGCTGGTTGACCGGCGGAACGGGTTTTTGCGCGCTGATAGAAAACGGAAACCAGGCTGGTTCCCTGATGTTGTTCAATGGCATCGATGATGACCTGCGGCAATTTATATTTTCTCGCCAGCGTGACACCCTCTTTGATGTGCGAGACGATCACGAGCGTGCTCATGCTCGGCGTCAGTTCGTCGTGCGGATTTTCCTCAAACTGAATATTTTCACTGAAGAATCCGGGCTTCACCAGTTTGCCGATATCGTGGAAGTAGGCACAGACACGCAGCATGAGTCCGTCGGCGCCGATAGTTTCCGCAGCGTTTTGAGCAAGACTGGCCAGCATCAATGAGTGGTGGTAGGTGCCGGGCGCGTTGATGGCCAGACTCTGGAGCAGCGGGTGGCTCAGGTCGGAAAGTTCGAGCAGGGAAATATCGGTGGTGATTTTGAAAAGGTGTTCAAAAACCGGAATGAGCAGCATAGCCAGCAGTGCGCAGATCAGTCCGCACAGCATGGCCGTGCCAAGTTGCGGAAGAAGTACCTGCCACGACGGATGTTCGAGTACGGTCATCATCAACGCAAAAACAATTTCGACCGCGCCGATCCAGAAGCCGGCACGGAACAGCGCGGTACGGCGTTTTACATCACGTGTGGTGTAGATGGCCGCAATGGATGTCAGCAGGCCGAGAACAAAAACATCAAAGCTTCCTCCGAGCAGGGCGGCCAGCGCGAAACTGACCCAGAATCCGGCAATCAATCCCGGTGCACTGCCGAGCAGAATGGAGGCCAGCAACGGTGCGATGGATAGCGGTAGAGCGAAATTGAGCAAAGTCGCCGGCATCAATTGCAGATCAACCGTGGCATACAGTAAGCCTTTGCCGACAATCAGCGGCAGAGTACAGAGTGTCACCAGCAACAGCATCTGCCGCCGGCTGCGCAGCAGTGACGGCTGTACGATGCCGGCAATCGCCGCGGTCAGTGTGAGTCCGATCAGCAGGAGAAATCCATTGCCTGCCAGCCGCTGGATGCGCTCGGCGGGCGTTTCAAGTTCGCTCAGCCGGTTTTCATGCGCGGTCAGTCGTTTGAGTGTCTGTTCGCTTGCCGTGTCACCGCTGCGAACCAGAATGGTGCCGGCGCTCACAGGCTCAATGACCGGATCGACGAGTGTAACAGCTTGTGCGCGGCGCGCATCAGTTTCGGCGGCATCATACGCCAGATTGGGCCATAGACACGGAGCGATCAGTGCGCGGATGGTTTTTTCTTCGCCGCGGCTTTCGCGCGGAAGTTCGCGGAGGATTTCCGCTGTCGCCGCTTTGAGCGCGTCAGGTTGCTGAACGAAACTGTCGAGTGTGCGAATGACGTCCGTCTTTCCGCCGCGCAGTGCTATTTTCCCGGATAGGGCTTTGCCGTTAAATTTTGTCTGCACGTCGCTGGCGGAGATGATGCCGCGCGAGGCCGTGTTGGAAAGCGCAGTAAAAATGACGGTCTGTACATCAATCTGTTTGTCTGCCGGGATGAGCTCCGCCAACTGATTGGTTGTCAGCACCAGATGCGCGTTTTCGATAGCCGAGGTATCGATGGAGAAAACCGGGAGAACCGTATCGGCGGCGCGGCGCTGTTCGGTCTGTGTGGCGGTGATATTTTCGGCGAGGAAGTCAACCGAAGCGGCAATCGTCGCGGGCGCTTTCTGGCCGGGTACCAGCGTTTGCGGGCGGAGCAGGCGTCCGCTGTAAAAAAACAGTACCAGCGCCAGCCAGAGAACGGTGATCAGCAGCAGATTAAAAAACGAAAATCGCCGCGCGGTTTTACGGGCGGTGACGTTCCTGGTCGTGGCGACTCGGCTTGTTTTTTTTCTGAAAAGTTTCCGTTTCACAGCGGGCCTTTATTGATGCGGAGGTTATACCCTGTGATGGCGGTATGCACGAATGATTTTCTGCACCAGCGGATGGCGCACCACATCACCTTCGTCCAGTTCGATGAAGGTGAGGCCGTCGATTTTGCTTAAAATATGGCGGGCTTCGACCAGTCCGGACTTCTTTTTGTCTGGCAGGTCGATCTGTGTCGGGTCTCCGGTGATTACCGCGCGCGATTCAAAACCGAGACGGGTCAGCAGCATCAGCATTTGTAGCGGAGTGGTGTTTTGCGCTTCATCGAGGATGACGAACGCATGGTTGAGTGTGCGGCCTCGCATATAGGCCAGCGGAGCGACTTCAATGATACCGCGTTCCATCAGCCGCTGAATTTCTTCGGCGGGGAGCATATCGTGAAGCGCGTCGTAGAGAGGCCGTAAATAGGGATCAACTTTCTGCTGCATATCGCCGGGTAGAAACCCGAGTGCTTCGCCCGCCTCGATGGCGGGGCGGGTGAGGATGATACGGCTTACTTCGTCTTTAAGAAGTGCCGAAACCGCGGCGGCCATGGCCAGATAGGTTTTGCCTGTACCGGCGGGGCCGAGACCGAATGTGATTGCGTGGTGCTTGATGGCATCCAGATAAACATACTGTCCGAAGGTGCGGGGGAATACCGGCGGTTTCCGCGGGCTAACTTCAATTCGCAGTGAAGTGAATGTGGCTAGTACATCTTCGCGTCCTTCGGTAAACGCTTTGAGTGCATAGCTGACGCCGCCAGCGGTCAGTGAAAAACCGCGATTACGTGCTGTGCGTAATGCTTCGAAAAAGCGTGCGGCGGATTCAGTTCCGCGTCCTTCGATCTTCAGCCAGGTATCACGCGTTGTAAGGGAGACATCAAAAGCGCGCTCGATGGTTGCAATCATTTCGGCGGAATGTGCGGCGATGTCTTGAGCCTCTCGGGGGTTGTCGAAATGAATCGTGACTTCACTCATTTAACAGCCTCAACGGACGACGATGGTTTGTCCGTTATACCGGACGGTCATACCGGGACGGACTTTCCGGCGCAGGCGCAACTCAACTTCGCCGTCTACGGTAACAAGTCCTTCGCTGATCATAACCCGGGCTTCGCCGCCGGTTCCGCAGAGCTGTGTGGCTTTCAGCAGTTTATCCAGCTCGATGTATTCACCGGTGATTTGAAATTCAGCCATTCTTTTTCCTTTGCGCACGGACTAGCTCCAGCTCTTCGTGAGTGGCGCGGCGGCGGTTGTAGAGCGCGGCGACTTTTTCTTCGAGTCCCTGCCAGTCTTCGGGAGATGCTGGCGTATCGTAATCCCAGCGTTCCTCGTCTGACCGTTTAAACTGCCACTTAATTCCTTTATTCATCGAAATCGCAATGCGCACGGTACGTTTCACCCCGTCGTCCAGTTTTTCGATCCATTCGATGTCGCGCTTCACGGGTTGCTCTGTTTCTGTTTTTTGGACTTGTGGGTGGCTCCGGTGTAGGCATCCGCCTTCGAAGCCGCCTTACGGGGCTTATAGCCGCTCGGTTCATTCGTATTTACGACGCTATTCGTCACCGGCGAAGCCGGTTGCGGCTTGTCTTCGGCAAAGACGACGGTTGCGGCCAGCAGGATTATCGCGGTCAGAATTGTTCTCATGCCGTTTATATATACTCTGCCGCGTCCGGCGGAAAGGTAAAATCAGAGCAGAGCGAGTCCGGCGGCGGCGAGCATTCCGGCTACAACGCCGTAAACGGTGTGATGATATCTGCCGTAAGTGCGTGCGGCGGGAATCAGTCCGTCGAGCGCGATGAAAACCAGGATTCCTGCACTTGCCGCAGTAAGCAAATCAAGCGCTCTATCACTCATGAACTGATAAAACAGGGTATAAACAATCAGTGCGCCAAGCGGTTCGGCCAGTCCGGTAAGCGAAGAGAATCCGCACGCTTTGGCCCGGCTGCCGGTGGCGTGGTACATCGGAAGAGCGGTGGCGATTCCTTCCGGTATGTTGTGCAGTGCCAGCGCAATGGCGGCGCCGATGGCGACCGGAACGGGCGCGTGCAATGCGGCAACAAAGATAGCCAGTCCTTCCGGGAAGCTGTGTGCGGCGATAGCCAGAGCAGCGGGCATTCCGGTGCGGCGGAAGACGGGGGACCCCTCAAAATCCTCAATGCGGCAGGGTTCGTGCGGATTTCCAAACGCCGGAACCAGTCTGTCGATCAGTGCAATGATCAGGAATCCGCCGAAGAAGGCGGCCATTGCCGGAAAAGTGCTGGCGCTTCCGGCGTGCGGCAGCATTTGACAGAACGCCGTCCAGAGCAGCATCCCGGCTGAGACGCCGAGAAAAAAAGAGAGCCGCCGGGTGCCGGTGTGCCGCGTGAAGAATGCGAGCAGACTGCCGATTCCTGTCGCCAGTCCGGCGGCCAACGTCAGCCCGAAGGCGAACCAGACCGTTTGTGAATCGGTGAACATTTCGTGATTTTCAACCAGATGCTCAATCAGCATTTTTGTGCCCAGACCGATCAGTACCAGTCCGCCAAAAACCTCCATTTTCTTTTCGTTCAGGTGGCCGAAAAGCCGTCCGAAGTAAACGCCCGCAAAGGAGAGTGCAAACGTGACGAGGCCGATGATCAGCACCGGCTGGAGAATGGAAAAGCGCAGCATGGAGAGGCTGATGCCGATGGCGAAGGCGTCAATGCTGGTGGCAACGGCCAGTGTCAGCAGCGTCGGCAGGTGCAGCGGATTTTTCGGACCGCTCTCTTCGTTCTCCGGTTGCATCGCCTGGATAATCATGTGCCCCCCGACAAAAAGAAGCAGGCCGAACGCAATCCAGTAGTCTACGACCGAAATAAAGCGGTAAGCCCATTGGCCGAGCGCCCAGCCGAGCACCGGCATCAGTGCTTGGAAAATCCCGAAAGCCGCGCCGACGAGGAGGGCATGGCGAACCTTGAGGTTTTTGATGGCAATGCCACTGGTGATAGAAACCGCAAAGGCATCCATCGCCAGCCCGAGAGCGATTAAGAGAATGGATAGAATTGGCATAACGATGGCACCATAACCGGTTTCTGCCGTTTGGAAAACTTGAAAGCGCATCGGTCTTGGCCTACCCTCGCGGCATGCAAACAACCTTCAGTCCGGTTCCGCTGGTACTCTTTGGAGTGCCTTTTCATAACGTGACGTTCGAGGAGGCGATTCAGTGGGCGGTTGATCGAGTTCGCTCCGGCAAGCCCGGCTACATCGCCACCGCCAATCTTGATTTTTTGGTTCAGGCCCAGCACGACGCCGGACTACGAAATGTTCTGCACGAAGCGGATCTGGTAATTGCCGACGGCTTTCCGCCGGTTAAGCTGGCACCATTTTTCGGGCCGCCGCTCAAGGGCCGCGTGACCGGCAGCGATATTACGCCGATGCTTGCCGCCCGCGCTGAAAAAGAGGGAATCAGGATTTACGGTCTCGGTGCCGCCGAAGGTGTTGCCGCCAAAGCCATGGAAGTTTTGAAGAAACGCCATCCGGATTTAAAAGTGGCCGGAGCGTGGTCGCCGCCGTATGCGCCGCTCGAAAAAATGGATCATGCGGAAATTCTGCGCCGGCTCGCCGAGGCGAAGCCGGATATTCTCTTTACGGCTTTCGGCGCGCCGAAGCAGGATAAGTTTAACCGCATGCACGTCAAAACATGGAATGTGCCGGTTGCCATCGGTATCGGAGGTACGCTCGACTTCATCGCCGGAGTCCAGACCCGTGCGCCGGTCTGGGTTCATAAAATTCATTGCGAATGGCTCTGGCGCTGGGGTACTGACCCGAAACGGCTGACCAAACGCTATGTCACTAACATCGCCTTTCTGTTTCGCGCGGTTTGGCTGACACTGAAACTTCGGCTGGGCCGGAATGTCCCGGCACCGGTTGATCCGTCGACGGCGTCACACGGCGCGACGTACCACGAATTCAAAGAACTGAAAACTCCGGCGGAAGCCGAAGCCTTCGTGCAGAAGTTTGAGCCGTCAGCAAAACTGCTTTTCGATCTGCGTAACGTGAAATGGCTCAGCAGTCTGGAAATCGGCGCGCTGATCGAGGTCAGTAAGCGGGTTGAAAAAGTTGTTCTGCTCCACGCCGGTTCCAAGATCCGGAAACTGTTTGAATTTTCTAAACTCACCGACCGGCTTCCGCTCGCCGGAACCTGCGCCGAGGCGCTCACTCTGCTTCGTTAACTTTGTTTTCTTTGCGGCGTTCGCGGAAAAATCCCTGAAGGAGCGATTTACATTCGGCTTCCAGTACACTGGTCTGGATTTCGACGCGATGGTTCAAGTCGGCGTGGTCGAGAATCTCAAATTTTGAGCGGGCCCCTCCGCGTTTCGGATCGTCTACGGCCCAGACGACTTTTTTCAGCCGGGCGAGGACAATGGCACCGGCGCACATTGGGCAGGGCTCTTTGGTGACGTACATGACGGCGTCGGTCAGCCGCCAGTTTTCGAGCGCGGCGGCGGCCTGAGTGATCGCCAGAATTTCGGCGTGTGCTGTCGGATCTTTCAGCAGTTCGGTCTGGTTGTGCGCTTTGCCGAGAATCACGCCGTCCTTGACAATAATCGCGCCGCACGGCACTTCGCCAGCTTCAGCGGCGCGCTCCGCTTCGCGCAGCGCCATCCGCATATACACTACTTCTTCTGAAAAATTTTCGTCCATGTTTTGTCCGATTACGGTTGCGGAATTATTTTCTGCGCCGCCAGCCATCGGAGTGCTTTAGTCTGCCATTCTTCCCACATCGGCCCGCTGTGTTTATTCAGTCCGTGACCGCCGCTCGGCAGTTTGAGATATTCTGAAGATATGTTGTGCGCTTGCAGTGCATCGAAAAATAGTTGGCTGTTGTCCGGCGGAACCAGCCGGTCATCCTGAGCATGAGTCAGGAAAGTCGGCGGCGTTTGTGTCGTCACCTGCTTCTCGTTAGAAAACAGTTCGATGGCTTCAGGCGTCGGGGTTTTCCCCAGCAGGTTGCTCTTGGATCCAGCATGCGTCTTTTCGCCCATCGTGATAACCGGGTAGACCAGTATGGCGAAGTCGGGACGACAACTGAGCCGGTTGACCGGATCGGTTGATTGCGCATCGCCGCCGTCAAAATGCGTCGCGGCGGTAGAGGCCAGATGTCCGCCGGCAGAAAAGCCTGCGATACCGACCTTCTTGGGATCACAGCCCCATTCTGCAGCTTTGGAGCGGACGGTACGGATGGCGCGCTGTGCATCGAGGAGCGGGACGAACGATTTCGTTTCCGGAAGCCGGTATTCCAGCACAACGCCCGTAATGCCGTGTTCATTCAGCCAGCGGGCAACGTTATGACCTTCGGGGTTCATGGACCGAAACTTGTAGCCGCCGCCGGGGCAGATTACGACCACCGTGCGGTTCGGTTTCTCCGGACGGTGGACGGTGATGAACGCGTTGGTCGCTGCGAAGGTTCCGTCGCCCATCGGCGCCGGACCATTCCAAAGAGCGATCTGTTCAGGTTCTGCGGCGGACAGCGTGGCCGCCGATAAAAGTACCGTTGCGGCCAGTAACCGGGGCAGGCTTTTGAGATTCGACAGTCCTTCATTCATGCTTCTCTCCGGTCATTTAGAATTATCAGGTGCACAGCAACACTTGGCGGATGCGGAATTATCAGTCGGGCAGCAGCATCCGTCGGAGGAGGATTCTTCGGTTGAGCAGTCGCATCCGCAGGATGGTTTTTTCGTGGCGTCGGATTTATCTGTTGAGCAACAGCATGGGCTGGAAGGTTGTTTCATAGCTTTCTCCAATATGTGAATAAAAAATAGCGCGGCGGTTACGCCGCCGATCACCGGGGCGGCGATGTAAACATAAAAGAACCCGCCGACGCGATCAGGAAAGGCGGCGTCGCCCCAGCCCATGAGCCAGGCTACCAGACGCGGGCCGAAGTCGCGCGCCGGGTTCAGCCCGGCTTGAGTCAGCGGGGCGATAAGACAAATGATAGAGGTCACGGTTAAGCCGATGAATACCGGTGTCAGCGCATTATCCGGACGGCCGACATTGCATCCTTCCGTCAGCGCGAAAATCATCAGCACCAGCAGGAATGTGCCCAGCGCTTCGGCACCGATGGCCAAAGGTAGCGAAACAACGGCTCCAGAGCCGGAATAGTATTCGCCGAACATTTTGGCGGTTGCCGCCGATTCCACCGCGCCGCGCACAATGCCGTGGGCACTTTCGTAGGCCGCGATGGAAGGAGCGAACAGCGCATATACCGTCAAACCGGCGAGAATAGCGCCGGTGAACTGAGCAATGACATAGACCGGCAGTTTCCGAACGAGCATTCGTCCGCTGGCAACCATCGCCACGCTGACCGCCGGATTGAGATGCGCACACGACAGATGCCGCGTGAGATAAATGGACAGCGTCACACCGACTCCCCACGCCAGAGCAACTTGCATCAGTCCCTGATATGCATTGAATAAGACCGAGACGGCGACTGATCCGCACCCGAACAGCACCAGTAAAAAGGTACCCAGTGCTTCACCTATGAATTCCCGTTTGTAGGTCATAGTGGTTTCCTAAGAGTGCCGAGACCTGCGATTTATTTCTTGGCGGCGTCGGAGTCCTGATAGTCGGCGAACTTCATGGACATGACGCGCGAGACGCCGCGGTTGGGCATGGTGACGCCGTAGATCACATCGGCCGCCGCGATGGTCTGGCGGCTGTGGGTGATCAGGATGAACTGCGACTGATTAAGGAAGCCTTTCACCATCTTCACAAACCGGGCGACGTTGGCTTCGTCGAGCGCCGCGTCCATTTCGTCGAGTACGCAGAACGGGCTCGGCTTGACCTTGAAGAGGGCAAAAAGCAGCGCGACGGCGGTCATGGTGCGCTCGCCGCCGGAGAGCAGCGAAATCGTCTGAAGCTTTTTGCCGGGGGGCCGGGCGATAATTTCAATGCCCGATTCCAGCACATCGGTTTCGTCGACCAGCACCAGTTTGGCTGCGCCGCCGCCGAAGAGCTGTTCAAAGATGATGCCGAAATTTTCGTTCACTTTATCAAAGGTGTCTTTGAACAGTTCGGTGGTGGTCAGGTTGATCTTCTTGATCATTTCGACAAGCTGGTCTTTGGCGCTGATTAAGTCGGCTTCCTGTTGGCTGAGGAAGGCGAAGCGCTCTTCGAGTTCGGCGTGTTCTTCGATGGCGACCAGATTAACCGGGCCGATCGCTTCGAGTTTAGCGCGGTGTTCGGCCGCCATCGTTTCGATTTCTTCCATCGCAGGCTCGACACCGTTTTCCCATTTCGGCTCCGGCTCGCGGGCCAGCTGGTCCGGCGTGATATGCCACGTCGAGGTGAGGCGGTCGATGGAGTTCTGGTGGCGCATCCGCTGTTCGGCCAGTTCGACTTCCAGTTTGGTTTTACAGCCTTGCATCGATTCCAGTTCGCCTTGGAGAACGCGCAGGATCTGTTCGCGCTCTGAAAGGGCGGCGGTGCGGACTTCGCGTACCTGCCGGGCTTCGGACAGTTTCTGTTCGGCGTTAGCCACCGCTTCGAGCAGGTCATCGAGCTTACCTTCAGCGTCGCTGCTGGCGGCTTTGAGCTGAGTGATGCGTTGCTGATAGGAGCTGACGCCGCGCGTCCGTTCTTCGATCAGTTCCTGTAGTTCTTTCAGCCGTGCTTCGAGCGGCTGGCGGCGGCTCTTGAGCGATTCGATCCGCTGTTCGTGCTGTGAATACTGCACTCGGCACTCGGAGGTGGCCGTCAGGACTTCGGCGCGCTGCTCTTCGAGGGCGTTGAGCGCTTCGGTCTGTGTGGAAATCTGCTGGCGGGTCTGCGCCAGTTTATCGCGTGCTTCGGCACCTTCGCGGGCAACGGCAGTACGACGGTCTTCGCCGGAGCCCTGCTTCTGCATCAGCGCATCGAATTCGTAGGTGACGGTTTCAACCCGGTCACGGGCCTGTTTCAGTTCACGGACGATGACCTGGCTTTCGCCTTCCTGTATGGCAAGAGAGCGACGGCGTTCGTCGAGGTCGCGCTGGGCGGCTTCGAGCGCCTCGCCCGTTCCGCTCTGTTCGGCACGCAACGCTTCAAGCATCCGGCGTTTGTCAGACAATCCTTTTTCCAAAGTCTGGATATCGCCTTGCAGCTGTTCGCGCAAATGGTGGCGGCCCAGCGGATTTACTTCGCCGTCTTCCGGTTTCCAGAGTTCGGCGGCACCTTCAGCGGTCAGCAGTTCACCGCGTTTGGTTACGAACACCGAACCGGCGGGTAGGGTAAGCGGAATCGCCTGAAGATTTTCGGCGACAAAAACATTAGCGAGTAGCCGCGCGGCCAGCGGACGGACTTCGTCGGCGCAAGAAATTTGTTTGAGCAGCGAGCCTTCTGCTGCACCGGCCGGCGCATCGCCTTCGGCGGCGAGCAGGCGCACAGCGCCCTGATTGCCTTCGGCCAGCAGCGTGAGGACGTTGCGCGCGCCGGAACGGGTGCGGACGACCAGCGCATCCATCCACGGACGGAGTACGGCTTCGAGCGCGGTTTCAAAACCGGATGCGGCGGTAAACTGTTCGGCCAGCGGGCCGACGATATTTTCGTCGCGGCGGTCGAGCAGGTGCTGCGCACCGGCGGGGAAGCCTTCTTTACGGGCTTCAAAAACCATTTCAAGTCGCGCATTTTTGTCGGCCAGTTTCCGCTGGAGTTCGGAAATCTCCTTTTCCAGCGTCTGGATCTTTTCAGCGGCGGAGGAACGGCGGTCGCGCAGTTCGGCCATCGCTTCCTGCTGGTCGGCGACGGACTGTTTGTATTCTTCGGCCTTGGCCGCCATTTGCGTCCGGCGTTCTTCGTAGGATGCCAGCGCCCGTTCGAGGCTGATTTTTTCGGACGCAAGCTGTTCTTTGCGGATGACGCTGGCGCGCTCCTTGGCGTCGATTTCGGAAAGTTCATTCTGGAGGCGTCCGATGCGCTGATCGAGCGTCATGGAGTCGTTGCGCAGACGATTTAGCGACTCACGGCTGGCATGAACCTGTGCTTCGGTTTCGCGCTGGCGGGCGGTGGCGGTTTCGAGTTCGTTCTTGGCGGCCAGCCGCTCGGCTTCGGCGGATTGCATCATCTGCACGACTTCGTCGAGCGAAGCGCGGTGCTGGGTCAGACGGCTTTTCGCCTCTTCGGATTCCTTGGTATTCTGCTGAGCGAGCGTTGAGAGTTCCGTGATGCGCTCGGCATTGGTACGGATAGTCTGCTGAGCGCGTTCGAGTTCGTTTTTAACGCGCATCGAATCGTCCATCGCCGCGCCGATGGCGTTTTCGAGTTGCTGGAGTTCGGCGCGCAGGGCATCGGTTTCGCCATTGGCGGTGGAGATGCGGTGGTGCGTTTCGTCCACCTTGACGCGGAAAACTTCAAGCTGGGCGCGAACTTCTTCAATGCGGGCGCTCAGCTGTTTGAGGCGATGGCGGGTGGAGTAAATGTCGAGAGCTCGCAGTTCTTCCTGCAGAACTTTAAAGCGCTGGGCTTTGCCGGCCTGCCGCTGGAGCGAAATAATCTGCCGTTTCACTTCGCGGATGACATCGGCGAGGCGCAACAGGTTGGCTTCGGTCTGTTCGAGCTTGCGCAGGGCTTCCTGTTTATCGGTCTTGAACTTGGTGATACCGGAGGCTTCTTCAAAAACCGCGCGTCGGTCGTCAGGGCGCGAGGAGAGTACGCGGTCGATTTTGCCTTGCTCCATGACAGAGTAGGCGTCGGTGCCGATACCGGTATCCATAAAGAGGCGCTGGATGTCTTTCCGACGGCAGGCTTTTTTGTTGATGAAGTAGTCGCTTTCGCCGGAGCGGAAAACGCGGCGGGTGATACTGACTTCGTTCAGGCCGAGATCGAAGGATTTATCGCAGTCACCGAGTGTAAGGGAGACTTCCGCCATGCCGAGCGGTTTGTGGCTGTCGGTACCGTTAAAAATGCAGTCTTCCATCGAAGAGCCGCGAATGGCAGTGGGGCGGGATTCGCCGAGCACCCAGCGAATGGCGTCCGAAACGTTGCTTTTTCCGCAACCGTTCGGGCCGACGATGGATGTCATGCCGGGCTCAAACTCCAGACGGGTTTTTTCGGCGAAACTTTTAAAACCAACGAGCTCTACGGATTTCAAGTACATCTTAACTTGATAGCATGCAGAGCCCCTCCGGCGCAATAGTTCAGGCCGCCAAAAGTCGTTTTTGTATCACCTTGAGGGTGCCGGTACCCGGCGGCATGGCCGCGCCCGCGGCCTCCAGACCCAAGGCTCGCAAAAATAGCCCAAAATTTTCCAGACATCGGACGCTTTTAACAGTAGCTTTTCCCGCGTCACTCGCTTACGCAAGTAAGCGGCTGGCGGACATTGGAATACCGGCTGAGCCGGGATTTATAGTTTTCCGAAAATTGGAACCAATATGAACCTGCACGAACTCAATCAAATCAGAGAAACGGCGCTGGCGGAAGCACGCGGGGCGGCGGATGCCGCCGCACTCGAAGCGGTGCGCATCAAGTATCTTGGCCGCAATGGGCTGCTACCCGAAGTGATGGCTCAGCTCAAAGAAGTGCCGAATGAAGAAAAACCTGCTTTCGGGAAAGGCGCTAATGCGCTCAAGAACGAACTGGCCGAACTGATCAAGGAGCGGCAGAGCGCGCTGACCTCCGGCGTAAAATCCGGCGCGGCTTTCGACCCGACACTGCCGGGCCTCTGGCCGGAACTCGGTTCGGAACATCCGATCAGTAAAGTCACGGCACGCATTGTCGAAATTTTTCAGTCGATCGGCTTCACCGTTGCCGACGGGCCGGATATTGAAACGGTCTGGAACAACTTCGACGCGCTCAATACGCCGGCCGATCATCCGTCGCGCGACGAGCAGGACACTTTTTATTTGAATAGCGGCGATCTGCTGCGCTGTCACACCTCGCCGGTGCAGGTGCGCTACATGGAAAGCCATCAGCCGCCGATCCGCATCATTGCGCCGGGCCGCTGTTACCGCCGCGACACACCGGACGCCACGCACAGCGCCAACTTCCACCAGGTTGAAGGATTGTTTGTGGCCGAAAAGGTTTCGATGGCCGACTTGAAAGGCACGCTGGCCTACTTCGCCAAACAGTTCCTCGGTGATGAAGTGAAGATTCGTTTCCGCCCGCACTTTTTTCCGTTTACTGAACCGAGCTTTGAAGTCGATTTCTTTTTCGAAGTCGGCGGCAAGGCCCGCTGGATCGAAATTCTCGGCGCGGGCATGGTCGATCCGAACGTCTTCCGCAAAGTTGGCTACGATCCGGATAAAGTCACTGGGTTCGCTTTCGGCATGGGTATCGAACGCCTAGCCATGATCATGTATGGCATAAAAGACATCCGCAACCTCTACGAAAACGATGTGCGCTTCCTGTCTCAGTTCTGAGCATGTATGAGTAAAATTATTCCAATCGATACGCTGGGCGAGTGCAAAGTTGATTCGCCGTTTCAGGTGCGACAGCAGAAATTTTTCAATGATGACAATGGCGTGATCTGCCATGTGCACTCGCTGGATTACGCGCCGGGTTCATCAGTGGATGAAATTGAATACTTCCAGAGGGCGGGGGCCCGCGAGAAAATATATTTCAAGCCAAATCAAGTCGTTGTTGGCGTAGTGACTTGCGGCGGACTCTGTCCGGGGCTGAACGATGTGATCCGTGCGGTGACGTTCTGTGCGCTGGAGGGCTATGGCGTTAAAAAGGTGCTTGGATTCCAGTATGGCTATGAAGGGCTGGTGGCGAAATATTTTCATCCGCCGGTCGAACTCGATACCGATAATACCGATGATATTCACGAAAAGGGCGGCACGGTTCTGAAGTCTTCGCGCGGCCCGCAAGACGTCAAGGAGATCGTTCGCACACTGTGCCATTATAAAGTTAATATTCTCATTACGATCGGCGGCGACGGAACGCTGCGCGGCGCACACGCCATTCAGGATGAGATTAAAGCGCAGGGACTGAAGATTGTTGTCATAGGCGTTCCTAAGACGATTGATAACGATATCGGTCTGATCGAGCGGTCGTTCGGTTATGAAACCGCGGTGCAAGGTGCCTGGGGCGTGGTCAACTGCGCTCACGCCGAGGCTAAGGCTTACCGGCACGGCGTCGGACTGGTTAAACTGATGGGACGCGAGTCGGGCTGGATTGCTTCTTCGACGGCCACGTCCAACAGCAACGTAAATTTTTGTCTGATTCCGGAAGTGCCGTTTGATCTCGATGGACCGAACGGTTTTTTTGAACACCTCCGACAGCGGCTGGAGCGCAAGGACCATGCCGTGGTTGTCGTAGCCGAAGGTGCCGGACAGAATCTGATTCAGCACGGCGACGGAAAGGACAAGTCCGGCAATAAGAAGCTGGCTGACGTCGGAGTTTTTCTGCGCGACGAAATGCAGCGCTGGTTCGCCGGAAAAAACTGCGAACTCAACGTCAAATATTTTGATCCCAGCTATTTGATTCGCAGCACACCGGCCAACGCCAACGATGCGGAGTACTGCCTTTCTCTCGGTTACAATGCGATGCACGCCGCGATGGCCGGGAAGACCGGCATGGTGGTTGGATTGCATAACAACCGGCTGGTGCATATGCCGATCTCTATGATTGGCGAACGCAAGCTGGTTGATCCGCACGGATGGAACTGGCAGGCGGTTTTGCAGACAACGCATCAACCGGCTCACATGGTGAACGGGTAATCAGCGCGACTGTAGAAACCGGAATGCATCGGGCAGGGCGTCGATGATGTCCGTAGCAATCAGCGCTTCCTGTGTGAAGTCGTGCGCGGCAATATCGCCAGCAATGCCGTGCAGATAAACCGCCGTCATTGCCGCATCAAATGGTTCCGTTCCCTGACCGAGCAAGCCGGTCAGCAGTCCTGCCAGTACATCGCCGGAGCCGCCGGTCGCCATGCCGGGGTTGCCGGTCAGATTGACCGCCAGCTTTTCACCCGCTTTGGCAACGATTGTTCCGGCACCTTTCAGAACGATTATTTGTCCGGTTGTTTCGGCGGCTTTTTCCGCTTGTTCCCAGCGATTGGTAACCGGCACACCGAAAAATCGCTCAAACTCGCCAGGGTGGGGCGTGAGAACCACGGGACATTTTGCGGCGGCGATTCTTTCCGGTGTCACGCAGAGAGCATCAGCATCCAGCACTAGCGGAACTTCACAGGACGCGAGCAAGGACTCAACCAGCGAAGTGGTTTCTGCTGAACGGCCGAGACCTGGTCCGACCAGAACGGCGTTGAAACGCGATAGGTCAAATGGAATCGTGCCGGTAAAAGAGTGAACCATCACTTCCGGTCCGGCGGCTTGCGCGATAATCGGGTAAACTTCTTCGGGCGTGAGGACGCTGACGAGTCCGGCGCCGGAACGGAGCGCCGAGCGCGCGGCCATAGCGATGGCGCCGGTGAAGCCTTTGGAACCTCCGATAAGCAGGACGTGGCCGTAGGTTCCTTTGTGACTGTCGCGCTCTCGGCGCGGCATAAAAAGATCCGCACGGTCTATCAACTCCGCTTTTCCGCAGCCGACGGCGTCATCAATAAATTCGGGAGGAATACCGATGTCGACGACCTCGACGCTTCCAACGTACGACAGCGCTTCGGGGCGGATCAATCCGGTTTTCGGCAGGCCGATGGTTATGGTGAGACTGGCTTTAACGGCGGGTCCGGCGGCAATGCCGCTGTCCGCATCAATTCCGGACGGAATATCGATGGAGAGCACGAAAGCGTGCTGCGCTTCGGCATTGATCCACTCAATGAGCGGGCCCATGAAACCGCGCGGCGCACCTTTGGAGCCGGTGCCAAGCAGACCGTCAACAATCAAACCGGGCCATACTTTCGGGAAGAGGTCGTTTACACTGTGAACTTCTTTGGGAACAATTCCGGCTCGTAACATTTTTTTGAGATGAATTTGTGCATCGCATTTGATCTGGCTTTGCGATCCGCAAATCCAGACTTCGATATCGAGGTCAGTCTTGGAGAGTTCTGCGGCAGCGGCGAAGACGTCACCGCCATTATTTCCGGTTCCGGCGACCAATAAAATCGAACGTTCGCTACGGCTGGCGAGTATATCTCTGGCAATGTCGGCTACGCTCTGTCCAGCACGGCGCATGAGTTCTTCGCCCGGCGTACCGGCCTCGATGGTGCGGCGATCAAGCTCGCGCATTTCTGCTGCGAATACGGTTTTCATAGGCCGTATTTTGACATGGCCGCGATCATTTCGCGAACAGCATTTTCCAGCCCTTGGAAAACAGCCCGCGCAACAATGCTGTGGCCGATATTGAGGGTGTCCAAATGGGGTATTTTTAGAATGTCATTGATATTATCGAGGTTGATGCCGTGACCGGCATTAACCTGCAGGCCGAGTGAGTGGGCGCATTGTGCGCCGGAAATCAGTTTCTTCAGGAGCTGTTCTGCTTTCGCAGAATCGGTTGCGTCGCAGAAAGATCCGGTATGCAGTTCTACGACGCGCGCGCCGGTTTTTGCACAGGCTTCAAGCGTTTTTCCGTCCGGCTCAACAAAAAGACTGACGACTGAGCCGTTGTCCTGGAGACGCTTGACGGTTTTTTCCAATGTTTGAAAATTTCCGATGACGTTAAGGCCGCCTTCGGTGGTGAGTTCCTGCCGCTTTTCAGGAACGAGACAGACTTCAGCCGGTTTGACGTTCAGCGCGATCTGAATGATCCCTTCGGTATTGGCCATTTCGAGGTTGATAGGCAGCGGACTCTTTTCGCTGAGGCGGCAGACGTCGGCATCCTGAATATGGCGCCGGTCTTCGCGCAGGTGGACAGTGATGCTGACAGCTCCGGCATGGGCGCAGACCTGTGCGGCTTCAAGGGTATCTGGGTAGGAAGTGCCGCGAACCTGACGAAGGGTCGCGACATGATCAATGTTTACACCTAGTTTGAGCGCACGGTTCATACTTTATCTTTTTTTGCATGCAGAATGGGGTCGTACACCAGACAAGCGGTAGTATTCCAGTCGCGGACGACTTCAAGCGCGCGGTAAGCTCCGCGGAAGAGAGTACGCAGGTTGCGTCCATGTTCAGGATGTGCGGTGATGCCGATGCTAATGGCCGTTTTGATTCGCTTGCCGCCGGAAATAAAAACCTCTTTCTGCACTGCTTCTCGCAAGCGGCCGGCGAGCATTTGTCCTTGCTGAAGAGTACAAGGGGCGAGGACGAGAAAGTCGTCGCGGTGAAAACGACCAATGAGATCGCAGTCGCGTGTCAGCCTCTGCAATACGCCGCTGACACCGACGATCACATCGTCGGCTGCCGCTTCGCCATGCAACTGAATAATTTCATCAATACGATTGATGCCGACGCAAAGTAGGGTTGCCGGTTCTTTTTTACGGCGGATTTCATCAAGGTACTTACGCATGTAGGAGCCGACAACAGTGGGTTTGAGTACGCCGGTAAGAGGATCTAGTGCGGCGTTTTTATCTTCGCGGCTGAGTGCACCTATTTCTCCGGCGGGGTTCTCTCTTTCCTGTGTGGCGGAAGAAGGAGCTATGCAGACTGGCGATGGATTTTCAAAGCTGACGGTTTCCAGCGCGCCAGTTGCGGCGTCGATGATCTGTTGCGTATTGGCACCGTGCATAGGGAAGCCGCTGACGCCGCTACGAAAGGCTTTGACGCCGGGCACGGCCGGTACGGCTTTTTTAATGTCGGCAGTCATGCGCTGCGCCACAGCGGGTATGTTGGCCTCATCCGTATCGATTATGGCAACTACGCAGTCGTCGCGAAACAGGCATATTTTATCATCCTCAATCCGGACGATTTTTTTCATTTCGTTGAGCAGTTCTTCCTGTACGCGCCGCTTGTCAGGCGCTTCCGTGAGGAACTGAATGATAAAAACACCAAAGCCGGAGGACGCCCGGTTTATTTTGCTAAGGTATCGAGTGACCTGAATGAAAAAAAAGTCGTTACAGGCCTCAATCGTTGTGAGCGAGTCTTCACCGAGCTGAATCATTCGATGGAAGCGGTAGGTGCTGCTGATCAGGGTGATGACCGCAAATGAAATACCCACCACAAGCAACAGCTGCCCGGCTTGCGCCAAGGGCAGCTGTGCTACCGGTGAAAGCTGTAGGATGGAAATCAGCATGTAAAGGTCGCTTCATCGGGGAAGCGCGATGCGTGCTAGTAATAGAGCACGAACTCGCCGCGACGGTTGGCAGCCCAGGCTGCTTCGTCGTGTCCCGCATTAGCTGGCTTCTCTTCGCCATAGCTCTTGGTCTGGATACGGTCGGCGCCAATGCCGAGGCCGGCAAGATAAGCGCGGATGGCCTGTGCACGGCGTTCGCCCAAAGTAAGGTTATACTCATTGCTGCCGCGTTCGTCACAGTTACCTTCGATAATCACCGCATGAGCGTCGTTTTGTTTGAGATCCTGTGCAACAGTGTCGATTTTAGAACGTTCGCTATCAGCCACCTGAGAGCTGTCGTAATCGAAATAAATCGGAGCAAACACGCCGGGATGTTCAGTGCCACCCGTAAAACGGTTGCCCATAGCAAAGGAACCGTTGGCACCATCGCTACCGTAAAGACCATCTGAGCCGGAAACTCCAGCAGGGTTCTTCTTCAGGCTTTTGCAACCGGTGAGGGATGAAACAGCCAGTAACACACACATACCCACAACAAAAGAAGCACTTTTCTTCATGACAACAAACCCTCACTTTTAACTTTTTCCTACCTACGGCGAACAAGCGGGCGAATACCAGCTTCCGCTACCTTGAAGTAAAGCTACCGGACGGTCGCTAACTGTGTCAAGGAGGTAGAGGGCCGATTGGTGATTAACAGAACGGGCTGCAACGATGTGCCGCCCGTCCGGTGCCCATGAAGGGTCTTCGTAATCAGCTCCGTCGCTGGTCAAATAAACCATTTGGCCGTTAGACGGCTGAATGATGGCGATTACATATTGCCCGCCCAGACGGCTGGCGCAGGCGATCAGGCCGTTAGGGCCCCAGTCGGGGGCGACGTTTTCGGTTCCGCGGCTGCTGATGCGTTTTGGGGTGCCGCCCTCGCGGGAGATGATGTAGAGCTGAGGTCTGCCTGTCCCGCTCTGGTCGGAGGCATACACCAGTTGGCTACCATCCGGAGACCAGTCCGGGCTCGCTTCGGCGGCGCGCGGGGAATTGGTTAGGCGGGTCAGTTTTCCACTACGAATGTTTTTGATGTAAAGCTCCGGGTTACCGTCTTTGGAAAGAATTAATGCCAAATCTTTACCGTCGGGAGAAATCGCTGCACCCGTATTCAGACCTCCGTAACTTGCCAGCGTTGTCCGCTGATTACGGCTTAGGTCGATTCGGCAAATATCAGGGAAATCCCGCATGTAGGAGGTGTAGACGATGCTGTTTCCGTCCGGACCCCAGTTCGGGCCGATGGCGATATGACCCTCGCCCGTAAGCTGCCGTGCGCCACCGCCGTCACCGTCACAGAGGTAAAGTTCTTTTTTGCCGGTACGATTACCGACCAGCACAATTCTCATGGAAGCGATACCCTTATGTCCGGTAACCGCTTCAACAATGTCGTCGGCCATACGGTGGGCAACTTCTCTGGACTGCCCGCTGTAACTTTTGGAAAGCAGTGTGGACTGATCGTTCAGTCGCACGACTTGGCAGCCAGCCTTCAGATCACTGCCGGATGGAGATGCGGTTCCGTTTACCCTGATTTCGCCGCCGCCGCGCACCGGGTCAAGCCAGCCGGAGAGGCGCAGATCTTTTTCCAAGGTTTTTAAAAATGTTTGTGAGACAGGGTCCCCGGCTGTGCGCAGGTTGGAAAGATCAATGGTGATCTTTCGATCGGTGGATTTTACAACGCGCACCTGAGCCGAGACTGACGATGCAATGAAGATCACGCAGAGATAAAGGAATAAACACTTTTTCATAGTGTCTATCCTTAGCTCAATGCCCCGGAGGAAGAAAGTTGATTTTTCCGGAAAACAGATTTGCCTTATCTGCGAACGCGGATTTGATAGAATCCGGAAGATATTTGAGTACGGTTTGTTGCTGTATCTTCAAACTCACTTCCTGCAACGGTCTGAATATAGGTAAAGCCTGCAGTGAGATTGGAAGACCAATAGACGTCGTATTGGCGGTCTGGTTTACGGGACCAATTGAATTTACGTCCGGATGTTTTGGTCAGGAATAAGGTGTCGTTTGCGTTTCCGGGGTTAAGCCCCGCGAGATATGTTTGCAGATAAGTCAGTCCGTTTGTCGCAGTTTGATTTGGCATGGCGTTGGTAACGCCGCCAAAGTAGCACTGTTCCCACCAGTCAGGAATTCCGTCTTTGTCCGTATCAGTAATTACTCCTGTCGGCTCGGTATCAAGCACGGCCAGTTCATCGAAATAAGCCGAATCAAGAGATTCATTGGCAATCAGTAGCGACTCAATCTGTGAACTGGCTGAGTAAAGGCTTAGGTTTTCGGCGACATTTGTACCGTTGACGCTAAGTATCCATTTCAGTGTGCTGTAATCGCAGAAAACATCAAAACGGGTCCAAGTATTAGTCTGTACGGTAACATCCAGCCGGACGGGGGTCTGATTGCTGTAGACCACTACATTTAAATTGGTGTTGATAAAGAACGCGACACTGGTGTTGGCGTTGGTTACAACCGGGTCTGCGTCCGGAGTGGCGGTTATGAGAGCTTGGAAGCTGGCCCAGACGGAAGTCCCGCCGCTTGAAATCGCATGAGTGACGGTGCCGGACTGAATTTCCAGTGCCTGTGAACCGCTTGCGAACACATTCGACTGAACCACAGTTGTTCCCGACAGATTGGTCCATCCGTTCTGGGCACCAATAGATCCAGGACTTAATGCATCAAACGTATCCGAAAAAGGAAGTTGGGACGCCGTCGCCGACAGTGACAAGGCCGCAAATACGAATAAACAACTCATTTTCATCTGCGTATGATAGCAAAATGGCATTGGTTTGGGGAAGTTTAATCGGAGAGTTCGAACATAATCGCGATGTTAAGATCGGGCAGGTCTGCGGGTGGTATTGGTAACCGGATAGTGGCATTGAGCGCGTTTTGAACCGACTGATCAAACTGTGTATTACCGGAACGGCTGGTGATGGATTTCAAAGAGACTGTTCCGGTGCGCTCAATCCGGACCGTTGCGGTTGCAGTCAGTCCAACCGGTGCCCCAGCGGGTTGCTGCCAGACGGCGTACATTTGCTGTTTGACGCTGTCGTAGTAGCCTGCAAACGGACTGTACATTCCGCCGCCGGAACCCGAACCGGAGCTTGATCCTCCGCGTCCTGAGCCGGAACCGGTAGCCGCGCTGTTAAGCGCACTCCTGAGTCCGCTGAAGTCGGGTTGTGAGCGTGTCGGAGCGCTGGGCTTTGAATTCGGATTGGGCACACGCTTGCCGCCTTGCCGTATGGCGGCCAGTTTTTCCTCGTCTGTTTTCGGTTTAGCGGGGGCGTTGGTCTCAGCTTTTTTGGGCGGTGTATTGGTAACAGCTGGTTTTTTGTTTTCCACCTTTTTCGGCGGAGCGTTGGTCTTAACCGTCTCAGGTGGTTTATTGGTGGAAACCGGCTTGGGAATCGGTTTTTTTTCTGGCTTCGGTTCGAGCTTGGGTTCTGGTTTCTGTTTTGGTTCCGCCGATTTTATTTCCGGTTCAGGATCCGATTCTGTGTCGGAAGTTGGTGCCGGGGCTGGAGCCGGACCTCCGGTAAGGTCAAAAAAATCGATGCTCTTCGGCTTCGGAGTGCAACCGCGGAAGGTCGACAAAAAAATGGCCAGCAGAATGATTAGTCCATGTGCGATGGAAACCTGTCCAAACACTCTTTTTGCCAGGGAATTTTTCACGGGTTTAATGCGGCGTTTATTCAGCCTGCGTCACCAGGCCCATGGTTTCGATCTTGGCGCTTTTCAAAACCTGGATAACTTCCACAACCTGGCCGTAATCAATCTTTTCATCAGCCCGCACATAAACGGTGACCTTTGGTTCAGCCGCACTGATCGTCTTCATTTTTTCTTCCAGCCGCTGCACAGAAATCGCCGAGCCATCCAGCGTTAATCCGTTTTTCAGAGAGATCTCAATGGTGTGGTGTTTTTTGCTTAAATCCATCGCTCCAGCCTTGCCCTTCGGCAGGTCGACCGAGAGACTCTGCTCGATGATGGGCATGGTGATGATGAAAACGAACAGCAGGAGAACAATGATATCCATCAAGGAAGTGATGTTGATCTCGTTGCTTTCGCGGAGCGCGACCAGACTGGTTTTTCTTCTTCTCCTTCTCACGCGCAACTCCTTTATTTAGAGTAATCCAGCATGAACTCCTGCTGAACACGTCCCGTAAATTCCTGCGCAAAATTATCCATTTGCACCGAGAGATAGCGGATGCGGGTTGCCAGCAGGCTGTATCCGATTGTTGCGGGTAGAGCCACCAGCAGTCCGGCTACGGTACACAGCAGCGCGCCCGAAATGCCGGGCGCCACGGCGGAAAGCGTGGCGGATCCGGCAGTTGCCATTCCGCTGAACGTTCCCATTACGCCCCAGACGGTTCCCAGCAGGCCGAGGAAAGGACCGACACTGACAGCGGTCCCCAACAGACCCATAAGGCTTTCCAGTTCAAGCGCCTTGTCGGCCAGCGCACAATCCGCCGCATCGCGGATGACATCCATCTGATGTGTATCAAGCCGTCTTTGCCCTTGAGGATAGACGTTCCCCATAAGAATTTCATCGCGATCAACGCCGATCAGGATCAGTTGATCAATCAGCGCCTTGCATCCTGCCGTATAGATCGCATCAAGCGGAGTGTCAGGCATGTGCTGTTTTTTTACAAACAGATTGGTCGCGCGGGCCTGTTCACGGAAATTTTTTACAAAACGGTTGCTCGCCAGCCGGGCTGCGCGCAACTGGGTGAATTTTGTAAGCATCACCGTCCAGGCGCCTATTGAAATAAAAACCAGTATAATCACAATCACTTTTCCGTTCAGCTCGCTTTGGCGGAACGCCAGACCGATGTTGGCCAGCAATAGAGGTGAAAGCAGTACGTTCATCATTTGTTATCTCCGTTTTCCAGTGTTTTGAAAAGCCGGCCCATATTCTCCAGTGTTTGGAAAAACAGTACAGTTTTTTTTCCAAACATCGTACAAATCAACTATGCTCTGCCGCATGAAAAAAATCTCAATCGTGCTCCTGACGCTCTTTTCCCTGCTTCTGACCGGAGCTGCACCGGCGCATCTGCCGGAGGTTCGGGCTATCTGGGTGACCCGTTTTGACTACAAAAAGCCCGCTGATGTGGAAGCAGTTGTTGCCAATTGTGTTCGTGCGGGCTTTACCGACATCTTTTTTCAGATTCGCGGCAACGGCACAGTCTTTTATCCAAGCCGCACTGAACCGTGGGCGTTCGAACTGACTGGCGAAAACGCTTCCACTACCGGACGGAACCCGGGGTGGGATCCGCTTCGGACGGCCGCCGACAGCGCAAAGAAACACGGAATTCGTCTTCACGCCTATATGAATGTGCTTCCGGGCTGGCGGGGTCTTCAGGAACCGCCGCGCTCTGCCGGGCAAAACTGGACGGCGCATCCGGAGTGGTTCATGGTCGATTCGCTGGGTCAGCGTATGCACCCGACCAGCGGTTGGTATTCTTTTCTGAATCCGGCGTTGCCGGAAGTCCGCCAGCATCTGACGCAACTGGCCGCCGAGCTATCGCGTTACGATATTGCGGGGTTGCACCTCGACTACATCCGCTTCCCATACGACTACAAGGATGTGGCACCCCAGCTTTATCCGAAAGCTTCTACGGCAGAGATCGCGAAACGATCGGATTTTTCCTATGACCGCTATTCCACGGAACAGGTGCGGCAGAACTACAGTGGTAACTGGGGGGCTTTCCGCCGCGACGCGGTGTCACAGGTGGTCTCTGCATTGAATAAAACCTTTAAGGCGCAGCGCGGCCCGCAATGCATCGTTTCGTCCAGTGTGCTTGCGGACTTTGACAAGGGATACGGCAGTGCTTTTCAGGACGGTCAGCGCTGGGCGAAAGAGCAGTATGTGGATTGGCTGGTGCCGATGAATTATAACGCGCCGCTTTTTGACGAACGGCTTAATAAAATCCGCAAGTCGTTAGGGCGCGGCGCGACCGCCGAGAAACTGGTGGTGGGGATCGATTGCAAAGCCAGTCCGACCGAAATTCGCCGACAGATTGCCGCAGTACGCAAGGCGGGTTGCCGAGGCTATGCGTTGTTTGCCTATTCCTACCTTTTCGAAAACCACCGCCCGACTTCCAAGGAACAGGCCGTGGTGGTGGCTATCTGCAATCCGACGCGGTAAGGCCGTCTTACCGCTTTATGGCCAGATTGACTTCATTTCATAGATGGTCAGGCTGGTGATCGTTCCGGAACCAGTCATCGTTATTCCGCTGGCCGTAGCATCGAAGGTGCTTTCCGGCCGACGGAAGCTGATCGCCTGCTGTCCGTTATTGATGAACGCTTCGGTAATCGTCCGATCCGAAAGTACGCGCATAGATCCGCTTCCGTTGGAAGAAACAATCTGGCCGTTAAGCGTCAGGGTGATTTTTGCGCCGGCTTCCAATTCATACTCCATAATTACATCCAGCAGTTTGCCCGAACAGGTTTTGAAAATCTGATCGGCATCGCCGACCGTCAGGTTGTCCTGTGCGACCAGCTGTTCTCCCCGCAACTTGTTGATTTCTGTGACCGGATAGAAAAAAAGGCGCAGACCGTCAGGCGTTTCGCGCAGTGTAACTTCTTTCGGTATCAGACATCCCTGTGAATAACGCTGGTTTGGCCAGCGCTGCAGATAAATACCGGACATCACCCAGGCCATCTGAATTTTCCGGTTTCCGGGGGCATCGCTGAATATTTGCGCTGCTCTGGCTTTTCCGGTCTCTCCTGCAAATGGACCGGCCTCCGCCGTGAAATTTGTTCCGTCAAACCAGCCAATGAAGTAACGGTTTTCCACACCGTACAGAATGTAGCGTGTTTCTTCCGGCCTTCCTTCCACCGGAATTTCGAACAGTTCAGGGCATTCGTGTATGGCTACCCGGTCGGGATGTATAAACCGGCTTTCGAATTTCCATGCCCGTAGATTGGTTGAGGAATAAAACGCCACGCTGTTGTTGCTGTAGGCGGCCGCGGTTCCTGGCAGCGGCTGCGGGTCGAGAACAGTGGATGTTTTGTCGTAAACGGCCATAATCCATTTTTGAGTCGGCTGATGCCAGATGACCTTCGGATCGCGGCCGGTATGTTTAACAACGGGATTTTCCGGAATTTCTGTGAAGGTTGTTCCGCCATTCAAACTATACGCCAGACACTCTCCCCGTCCGGTGCTGGTGAAGGCGGCAAACTGAGGGATGATTCCATTGCTGCTGACGCCGGAAGTGTTCTGTACATCCATGAACCCACCGCCAGAAAACATCATATCACCCATGCCGTTCTGATAGAGAGCGATGTCCTGCTCGACCCAGTGAACCAAGTCAGTGCTGGAGGCATGTCCCCAATGCATATTGTCCCAGCCAATATTAAACGGATTATACTGGTAATAGAGGTGATAGACGCCGCTGTTGTACACAAGCCCGTTCATGTCATTATTCCAGCCTCTGCGCTGGGAAAAGTGAAATTGATCCCGATAGGGCAGGCTGTAATCACTGGCATTTTCGGGAATTTCATCGCTTAACGCGATGGCATTAGCAGCTTCCAGATATTTCGTGGGAATTCTCGTCTTGCTTTCGACTGTTACCGTTTCCCCCGCAAACATATCGACAGGGTAAAAGGCCGTCCAGCTAGCCGGAGCGCCGTTTTCTGGCATAACCACGCGGAACTCCCGGAGTAGTTTGCCGTTTTTCAACAGTTGAAAAATCTGCCCGGTTTTTGTGGATGCCGTATCTGACTTTACCGGAACCAGCAGGTATTTTTTATTCACCTGCAGTTCTTTCTTAAAGCGAAATGAGGTCTGCAACGGAGCGTCAGATGCGGTAAACCAGTCGGCATTGATATGTCCCCATCCGGTAGTGACTTCGTCTCGTATAATAATCCGCGCGGTTTTTCCTATGCAGGAGCGTACATCGACGGAGCTGAGCGCTAGGGTTTCCGCATCTGCGCCGGTGTCAGAAGAAAACAACTGCCCGTCGACCCAGATTTCGACGGTGCAAAGACCCGGCTTTAGGCCGCCTCCGATCATAAAATTGATATAGTTTTTGCTAATAGGGAAGTCGATGGATGTTAGCGTGCCGGTTTTTGTGTCTGCTTGCAGATCACCCGGATTACCTATTATTCCATTATAGCGCTCGAAAGTCCCGATCCAGTACGTCCCTTGCGGACCGGCCGGTCTGTTTCGTAGGGCGCTGTTGTCGCCCTTGGTCGGCTGCACCAAAAAAGCGTTTCCGCTGGCCGTCCAGTTTTGCAAATCTCCGCATTCAAAATCGCTGTTGTTAAACAGCGGTTCTGTCGGAATATTGCCGGAAATGGATACGCTGAAAGCGTATGCAGAGGTAAGCATAAAGAAAACTCCGGCGAACAGCGCGCTTGTCTTACGTACCCATACTTGGCGTTTTATTTTTTTAATCATGGGCTTCTCCTTTTTATTTGATTCCCAGTTTTTTCTGCATTTCTTCCAACGGAATACCTTTTGTTTCAGGCACCATACATTTAACCCAAACCAGCTGTAGGCACATCATGAAGCAGAAGAATGCAAAAATGACCGCCGGAGTAAAAGCTTCCGCCATTCGGGGGAAGACTAGCGTTAACAATGCGGCAAAAAACCAGTGCGTGAAGCTACCCAACGACTGTCCGGCGGCGCGATTCCGGTTCGGGAATATTTCGCTGATTAACACCCAGATCACTGTGCCTTGGCCGATTGCGTGTGCTGCGATAAAGGCGAAGATGCACACCGGCACAATTTTAAAATTCCCGGTGCTGAAAGCCCAGGCGCAAGTGCCCAGCGACGCAATGTAGCCGAAAGAGCCGATGTAGAGCAGGGTGCGGCGACCGACTCTGTCAATCAACCAGAGTCCGACGTAGGTGAAAATTAAATTGATTATGCCGATGCCGACCGACTGTAAAAGCGCTGCGCTTTTTGCCAGCCCGGTCCATTCGAAAATCCGGGGTGCAAAGTAAAGAATGGCATTAATGCCGGAGAGCTGATTGAAGAAAGCGACCAGAAAGGCCAGCAGAATCGGTGTTTTCAACCGCATGCTCCAGAAATTTCCGTCGCTTGTTTTTTCGTTAGAGACATCTGCGATTTCTGTCACTTTCGCCGCGATCTCGGCGACGGAAGCCTCCGGCGATATGAGCCGAAGAATACGGGATCCTTCGGCATAGTCCCCTTTGCGTGCGATCAGCCAGCGCGGACTCTCAGGAATAATGAAGCAGGACGCCGTGTAGAGCATAGAAGGTATCGCCATAACGCCGAGCATCCAGCGCCATGCGTTCTCACCAATTCCGCTGAGAAGCGCGTTTGACAAAAAGGCGACGAGTATACCAAAAACAATATTAAACTGGAACATACCCGCAAGACGGCCGCGACGCTCCGGCGGCGCAATCTCTGCAATATAAAGTGGAGCAGCCACTGTGGCGACTCCGATGGCAATGCCGCCAAGAAAGCGCGCAATCATGAATGAGCAGACCCCGGTGGCACATGCCGACCACAGCGATCCAATGAGGAATAGCGTACCGATGCAAAGCAGAGTTCTCTTCCGGCCAAACTTATCGGCAGGCCAGCTCCCGACCAGCGAGCCCAGTACTGTACCCCACAATGCAGCGCTCATCGCCAGACCGTGTATCGCCGGACTCAAACTCCAAAGAGCCTGAATTGTTTTTTCAGCCCCTGAGATGACTACGGTGTCGAATCCGAAAAGAAACCCCGCCATCGCCGATGTCAGTGCCCAGAAAAACAGCTTTTTACTGCTATGCATAGACCGCTCCTTTGATTATTTCCTTTGGCAGTGCCGGTGTGGCACCTTTTTGTGAACAAACAAAAGAGGCGATGCGGTTGGCGTATTCACTAATCTGTTCCAGCGGCCATTTTCGGAGAAGTCCCATGCTCAGTGCGGCCGTAAAAGAATCTCCGGCGCCAACCGTATCCGCAACTTCGCCGTGCAATCCGTTATGCTCCGCTATTTCATTTTCCGTGATCAAAAGGCTGCCGTCATCCCCTCGTGTATATGCAATCAGGCGAAGGTCAAAGTGCGTCATTAATTGCTTTAACTGATCTTTCGGGGCTCCGGACAATCCGAACATAGGTTCTAAGACGACCAGCTCTTCGTCGCTTATCTTGAGTATATTTGCCAGACGGAGAGAGTCTTCAATTAATTCCTTAGAGAAGAAATGTTGCCGCAGATTGATATCAAAAATTTTCAGAGCGGACTCCGGACAGGCGGCTACAAACGCCTGAATTGTTTTCCGGGATATTTCACTTCGCTGCCCCAGCGTCCCGAAGCAAACCGCATCAGTTTTTAATGCCAGATGTGAAAGTTCGGAATTGTATGTGAGATAATCCCAGGCTGCGGATAGACAGATTTCATATTCCGGTTTTCCGGAGTGCAGTGTGACTTTCACACTTCCTGTCGGATAGAGAGTGCTTTCCTGCAGACAGGTGGTTTCTATCCTTGCACGGACTGCGGCGGTTTTAATTTCATGACCCAAATCGTCTGTACCGATACTGCTTACAATCGTGGCTTGGGCGGACATTTGGGCGCAATGGAACGTGTAGTTATACGGCGCTCCGCCAAGCCGACGATGCGACGGGAAAATATCCCATACAATCTCCCCGATTCCGACCACCTGAAGCGACATAGAAGACTCCTATAAAACTCTCAGAAAGCGGTGGAAGTTTACTTTTTGACGCCTATTCGTAAAGCAATTTTACCGCCTGTTGCAGGGTCGTAATTTACAATTAGATTACATTTAAAATATGATTTTTTTATATATTTTTAATAAATAAAGCATCATATGTAAGTACACATTACATTTGTATTACATTTTCACGAAGGCTTATGATGAAAAAAAATTCGTACAAAAAAATTTATGATCAGCTGTTTAAACAGCTTCAACGCGGCGACTACCGTACTGGCCAGCTGTTGCCGACAGACATGCAGATTGCATCTGAGTTTTGTGTGTCTAGGCCGACTGTTGCCCGCGCTCTTTCCTTGCTGGTTGAAGAAGGGTTGATCGGGCGCAAAGCCGGATACGGAACGTTTGTTAAAAAGTCTCCACGCAATTTCCATTGGAACATCGGGCTGGTAATCCCAGGCCTCGGAGAAACAGAAATTTTTGAACCTATCTGTTCTAAAATCGCCGAGTTTTTTGACCGTGAAGATGTGAAATTCAATTGGACCGCGGCATCCGGCTATGCCGATCGAAAAGATGCCGCATTCCGTTTGTGTCGCACCTGTATCGAACAGAAGATGGATGGCGTTTTTTTTACACCGGTTGAACACGTTGATGACGCGGATAATGTAAATGCGAGGATTTTAGAACAACTCAATGAAGCGCATATTCAAACCGTTTTACTGGACAGAGATGTTCTTCCCTGGCCGCAGCAGACCCCGCATGATTTGGTAGGCATCGATAATATTCAGGCCGGATTTGTAATAGCCCGGCACCTGATCGAAAACGGTTGCAAAACACTGCTTTTTATTACCCGCCCGATTCCCGCCACAACCGTTAAGCTGCGCATAATGGGTTGCCGTGAAGCGTTGCTTCAGTCGGGACTTCCGCCGGATAATCTCAGGGTGCTGGAAGCTGGGATATCCGACCCGGGGGCTGTAGTAGACATGATCCGGCAAATAAAACCGGATGCGCTCATTTGTGCGAATGATGCCACCGCTGCGGCTCTGATGCACAGTCTTCTCGATAAAGGGACTGCCATCCCGGAGCAAATGCAGGTTGCCGCCTTTGATGACGTGCGGTATGCGGCGCTGCTCAGCGTCCCGCTTACTACCTATCATCAGCCATGTTTTGAAATCGGTCTGACGGCGGCGGCTACCATGCTGGAACGGCTCAAGAATCCAGGCTGCTCACCTCGACGTATTGCGCTTAAGGGTGAGTTAATCGTACGCCAGTCAACCGGACAAAGGTCGGATTCCCGCTAAAGCTGCTCAGGGAAAGACGGGCTGTGTCCTGTAGTCAGTAAAAAACCGCCTCCAGTCTTTCGGCAGGAGACGGTTTCAGAGTGATAAATTCAGGTTACTTCAGTTCGGCCGGCATCTCTACGTTGAGTTCGGATTTCTGCGCCGGTTTGTCGGCGGCTTTTTTCTGTGACGTGACTTCCTGTTGCTCTACGGTCGCTTTTTCAGCCCGGAAGAACTTATTGAGCTGGTCAGCCGCTTCGCGCGCTTTGGTTTCATCACCTTTCAGGCGGTATGCCTGAAAAAGGCCCATCCAGACTCGGCCGCTTCGCGGAGTAATCTTTGCGGCTTTCTCCATGTACTCGAGACCTTTTGATATCTGTTTCTGCAGGATAAGGCTCTGGCCGAGATTGAGAAGGGCTCCGGCCATGCTTGGACTGTTGTTAACGAGAATAGTGTAAATGTCTTCAGCCTGCTGTGGACGGTTAAGGGCCAGATAAACACCGCCTGCACCGATCAGCCGTGACGGGTTGCCTGCTTTGACGAATCCTTTGCTTTTCTCCAGATAGTCGCGCTGGGCTATTTCAAGAACCTTTACGCCGTATTTCTGAATAGCCGGATCGTTGATAAGCGTCGCGTATTCCGGAATGTCGCGCACCAGAATGACGGTTGACCCGTCAAAATAAACCAGTTTCCATGCTTTGGAGGCAATTAAACGGTTGGCCAGTGCTCCGGCGTCCGGCCAGCAACCGTTGAGAACAACCGCATGCGGATTCCACTGCGACAGAATGGTTCTCCACGCGCCGGCCTGACCGAGCAATGCACTGTTGAGCATTCTGTAGAATTCGGTTCCGTAAAACGACGTGCGTGTGTCGCAGAAAATTTTACGCGACGGGTCCTGCAGGGCGAGGTAACCGCCGTCGTGTGCAATATTCATGATATTTTTCGGGAAATCTTTGCGCGACAGGATGCCGGATGCGGCAACAGGGAAAGATCCTTCTTCGACACCCAGCCCGAAGCGTGAAGCGCTGCCGATACTGGTATAAGCGCGGTTGGTAATCAGCGAGCCCATCGAAACGAGTATCAGAACCAGCGCAATGAGTGAAAGCATACCATGGAGCATGGTCTCGCTGGTTTTAAAGACGGCGGTCAGTGTGCGGACGAGATATTCACTGACGGCATTAAAGCTCAGTACCATGAAGGGAAATGCAAGGAAGGCAAACAGGTGTAAGGATCCGATCGAGCGCACGGTCAGGAACGCGCCGATCAACGCCAGCGTGGTGATCATCGACGGCAGCCGTTTCTGCAAAGTGATCAATCCTCCGGCACCGAGAATCAGTGCAAAAACGGTCAGACTGCTGATAAAGCCCTGAGGAAAGCTGTTGCTAAAGAGTGAAATCCACTCCAGCTCTTCCGTGCCGGTCAGCAGAATCCAGTTGGCAAAAACATGGCGGTGCAGGTTGATCATGTTCGGGTTGATCAGCGTCACCAGTAGCGCAATTGCAGAGAGCGCAAAGAGTTTGGTGGTCAGCGGCGTCACCATGGTGGTGCGCGAGGCTGTGCGGGTTTCCTGCCAGTTTTCGATAGCGAAGAATAAAATCAGTGCTGGGCCGAAGAGGAACGACGGGTGCATGTTGGTCCAGAGAACCTGCAGAACCAGCAGAATAACGGCCAGCAGGTTGAAGTTTTTAAGGCGGTAAAGCAGCGTCAGGAACAGTGCGGTGAAAAGCATAAAAAACGCACTTGGGCCGGGATTGAATACGGGGAGCATCAGTCGTGCGCAAAGTAGCAGCGCCAGCCCCCGGCTTAGCGGGCCGCCCCAATCCTTACTGAAGCGGGACATCAGCAGGAATGCGGCCAGAACGGCAAAAACATGAACCAGTGTAACAAGTCCGGCACCGCCCAGTTTCCAGAAAAGATAAACCATGCTGTTATAAAGAGGATTCATGTTAATCCACTTTTGACCAGTCATCGTGTAGGAGAGCGGGTCGATGCCAACGTTGCTTGCCTGTCCCAGTGCGATATGGGTGAAGATACCCGGACTACTAATGGTGCGTACGCCGGTGAGAGCAAGAAGGGTGAACCCGAGAATAACAATAACAAGGCCGAGCGACTTTTTATTACTCATAAAGCAAAGACTCCCTGTTTGAAACAATGAGCCGGATTTTAGTGGCACAAGCTTTTTTTACAAGCAGGAAACCCGTGAACCCTGACGTTTAGAAGAGGTTCATCTGCGAATCGGAGTCCCTTTTGCGCCGCGTGCGGTGTTGAGCCAGTTTTGGCGCGCCTTCGGCTTCGAACTCGCCTTCTTCAAGGTTATGCAGGATTTCGTTGGCCCGTTCGAGTACCGACGCGGGCAGTCCGGCCAGCCGTGCGACGTGAATGCCGTAACTCTTATCCGCAGCGCCGGGAACAATCTTGCGCAGGAAAGTGATCTGATCGCCACGTTCCTTTACCAGCACATTGGCATTCTGTACGCCCGGCATCGTCAGACTCAGGTCAGTCAGTTCATGGTAGTGCGTCGCAAATAGCGTCTTAGCGCGCACCGCCGGATTGGTGCAGAGAAATTCCGCCACCGACCAAGCAATACTGATGCCGTCGAAGGTGCTGGTGCCGCGGCCGATCTCGTCGAGCACGATCAGGCTCTTCGGCGTCGCGTTATTCAGAATATTCGCCGTTTCCTGCATTTCCACCATGAAGGTGCTTCGGCCTCGAGCCAGATCATCGCTGGCACCCACTCGGGTGAAGACGCGATCCACCAGCCCGATATCTGCTTCGCTTGCCGGAACGAATGAGCCGATGTGCGCCATGATTGTAATCAGCGCAACCTGCCTGATGTAGGTCGATTTGCCTGCCATATTCGGGCCGGTAATTACAATCAGCTGGTGGTCGCCGCAGTTGAGCGTTGTATCGTTCGGTACAAACCGCTCGGCGTCGGGCATCTGTTCGACCACCGCGTGGCGGCCGTCGCGGATGACGAGTTCATCGCCGTTGCTCATCGCCGGCCGGACGTAGCGGCGGATCAGTGCGTTTTCGGCGAACGACGCCAGCACGTCGGCTTCGGCGACGGCGCGTGCATTGCGCTGAATTTCGTCAATGTGTTTAACGATTTCATCGCGGAGCTGAGTGAATAGTTCGAACTCCAGTGCGACGGCCCGCTCTTGTGCGCCGAGGATTTTATTTTCGTACTCTTTCAGCTCCGGCGTAATAAACCGCTCAGCATTCGTCATCGTCTGCTTGCGGGTATAGGTTTCCGGCACCATCGAAAGATTGCTGTTAGTGATCTCAATGAAATAACCGAACACCTGATTAAAGCGCACCTTGAGCGACTTGATGCCGGTGCGCTCCTGTTCCGACGACTGAAACTCCGCCAGCCACTGTTTGCCTTTACCGGCTGCGTCGCGCAGTTCGTCCAGCTCCGCTGAAAAGCCGCGCCGGATCATTCCTCCGTCTTTAGTCGAAACCGCCGGTTCGTCGTCGATCGCCTCGTCGATCATTTTTCCAATGCCGGGAAGTTCGGTAAGCGATGCTTCCAGAGATTGGAAACTTCCGTTCGCCGCCAGCAGTTCTTTGAGCTTTGGCAACTGATCGAGCGATTCGCCAACGGCGCGCAGGTCACGGGCGTTGCCGCCGCCGGAGCCGAGCCGCGACATAATCCGTTCGAGGTCGCGCATTTCGCCGAGCAACTCGCGCACTTCGGCCAGTAACGTTCGGTTTGAGGTAAATGCCTCGACGGCGTCGAGTCGCGCGTTGATGGACGAAAGATCGCGGAGAGGGCGGACAATCCAGTCGCGCAGCATCCGCGCGCCCATCGCTGTGCGCGTGGTATCGAGAACGGAAAGCAGAGTGGATTTCGGCCCTTGCCGTGCCGGATTGAGCGGCGCGACCAGTTCTAGGTTCATCACGGTCGTTTCATCGAGCAGGAGATAGTCGTCCGGATTTTTAACCTGAATGCGCCGGACGTGCGCGAGATTACGGCGCAGTCCAGTATTCACATAGTAAAGCACCGCACCCGCCGCACGCAGTCCGAGCGGCGAGTTTTCGCAGCCGAAGCCTTTTAGCGAATGCACCTTGAAGTGGCGCAGCAAAACGTCTTCGGCGCTGGCGGACTCAAACGTCCAGTCCTCGCCGACGGTTTTCAGCGTCCGGCCTACGACCGCCAGAATTTCCGGATCGTCCGTTGCGGCTTCAGCGACAATGCATTCCTGCGGTGCGTAGCGCGCCAGATTGCCGGTGAGCGCGCCGGTGCTGGCCGACTCTTCAATCCAGAACGCGCCGGTTGAAAGGTCAAGCATGGCGAGTCCGAAACGGTTGCC
>Ga0247839_1000488_pt1 | contig 70378 bp, 68 predicted proteins | sample LaCruzMarch2015__6_FD_192405 | JGI IMG/M metagenome (GOLD analysis project Ga0247839, IMG submission 192405) | Freshwater microbial communities from meromictic Lake La Cruz, Castile-La Mancha, Spain - LaCruzMarch2015_16m | ecosystem: Environmental > Aquatic > Freshwater > Lake | place: Spain...
TCCTGAACAATCTTGGTCTGGAGATAGTATTGGTTCTGATTTAATAGATGGATTTATTGTTACTCCTTCTTTTAATTATTCTTATCTTTTGGACAACTCAACTGGATCTTGGACAAATTCATCACCACATTCAATATCAGCTGGAGGATGTTTGAATACAAGTGAAATTACTAATATACAAGTTGTATCTGATAATACAGAATGTTTGAACAACAACGGACCAGAATGCTCAAGAACTCTATTTTCTAAAACAGATACTTTTCAAGTAAAAGGTTGGAGTTTAAATGATTATAAAGAAGTGACAAATGGATATGAAGTATATTCTTATTTAATAGATATTCGACTTACTTGGGAAGCAAGAGTTAGAGTTTTTGAAACAAAATTAAGTTTATCTAATAGAAACCATGATTGTTGTCCAAATCAAGGAAACAATTTGAGCTTTGCTTCTTCGCCTAACACAGATAATACCGCTAATTTAGATCCAATTGTTAATTCTATAAGAACTATGCCGTATTTTATGGTAGCTCTTATGGCTAATAAAAAATAAAAATAGAATTTAACATACCATCCAAGAGGATTTTTAAATAAAAAATATCCAGAAATAATTGGTTATGCCATGTGTCGTGGAATGAGAAATGAGTGTCCAATTGCAGAGACTATTGGAGATGCTGTTAAGTTAGCAGGTATTTTTAATTGTGCGTGGACTGTACATGGTATGCAATCAGGAACTCCAGCTCTAAGCCTCATTGCTCGTAGTAGATAAAATGTATTACAGTTTTAAATCAGAAAAATCCTTGTCTTCGATGTCAGTTTTTCTTGCGCCGACTTTATAACTGGATATCTCTGTTTCTTGTGGTGCAACTTGCACTTTACTACTATCTAAATAGCTGTCATGCCATCCAGCTATAGGATTATCTTTTTGATTGAATATTTTCTTATACCCTAAACTTCTTAACCTACTGTCACAAAGCCACTTAGAGTAGCCATCTAGAACATCAGCATTTAATCCAAGTAAACTGCCATTACTGAAGAGATACTTAGACCATTCACTTTCATTCTTTGCGGCTTGTTCATAAAAAGCGTATATCTTATCTTCATTTTTCTTTACAAGAGACGTAAAGCCTTCTTTATCTTCTTCTTTTAAAATTTTCATTAGATTTTGCGATACTGCAAAATGAAGAGCTTCATCTCTTTGAATGAATTTGATGATCTTAGAATTGCCCTCCATCTTACCGCGATATCCAAAATAGAAAGAGCAAGCAAAAGAAACGTAAAATACAAGCCCTTCCATCACATTAATAGAAAGAATAGCATCAAAAATCTTTTGTTTAGGATCTTTCTTTTCATCACTACCAAGAATTTTATCAAAATTATCTCTAATTAATTGAGCGCGACTTGTTATTTCTTTATCTTCCATTATGCTATCAAAAAATTTTGTAGAATCTGGATGAACATTATTTAAAAGATAAGAGTAAGAATAAGAATGTATGCCTTCGAATTGAGCCCAAGTATTCATGCATATTTCAAGTTCTGGATTAGTCACATAATCTTTGAGAGAATGTATACTTCTAGAAAGCATACTATCACCAAGAGTTTGAAATCTTAAATTACTATCAAATACAAATCTTTCTGTGTCAGTTAAATTTTTATAATCGCTTCTATCTTTTCCTAAAGCTATTTCATGAGGCCACCAAAAGTTTTCATTTTGTTTTTTGAATAGCTCAAAAAATATTGGATACTTAAACCTATCGTATCTTTGTAAATTTAAATCTTCACCAAGAAACAATGGCTGTTTAGTAAAATCTATATTTTTAAAGTTTAAAACTGTTTTCATAATTTACAAGCTCCACTAGCGCAATCATCTTCTTTTTGTGTCATAGATTGCTCTTTATCTCCATCATCCGTATTATTATAATATAAACTAATCAATCCAAGGCTATAAGCATACATTATTTCTTTCATAACTTTGCTATCTGGTAATATATTGTTATCATAGTGACTATAATTATAATACACATTAGTAGAAATAGCCATATCAATATATTTTTGAATTATCGCATTGACCTTCAATAAACCTAAATTATCTTTAAAATCAAAAGCTAATTCATAATTATTATGATATTTTCCAATTCCTGGAACCATAACTGGAAGCTTACCCATTTTACTTGTTTTATAAGTTATAAGACTACGAATAGGTTCAACGCCATTTGTAGAAGATTGAATCACGGAACTGCTTTCGCAAGGCATACAAGAAGATAATGTGGAATGTCTTAATCCAAATTCCTTGATATCTTTCCTTAATTTCTCCCAATCAAGAGATAGCTTCCTTTTAACTAATTCATCTACTTTATCTTTATATGTATCTATTGGTAGAATGCCTTTAGAGTATTTTGTGTTTTCAAACTTTTCACATCGGCCCCTTTCTTTGGACAATTGGCAACTACTCTTTAAAAGATAGTATTGAAAATGCTCCATCCATTCATCCATTACTGGAAGAGACTTATCTGAATTATATTTTAATTCATTTTTAGCAAGAAAAGCTGCAAGATTGGTGATTCCAACGCCAAGGCTTCTACGTTTTTTAGCAAAATTTTCAGCAGCAACATTAAAGTAATCTTGAATATCTATAATTTCTTCAAGAAATCTTACGATCAAATCACAAACTTTTTCTAAATCCTGCCAGTTTTTTATTTCTAGCATATTAACTGCCGAAAGAATACACATACCAATTTCTGCATCTTTATCATGATAATCATTAAGTGGAATTGTAGGGTGAATAACTTCTGTGCAGAGATTGCTCATGGTAACTTTATCAGACCATGCTCCATGATTATTAGCATGGTCTACATTTAAAATATAAATTCTTCCAGTTTCAACTCTTTCTTTTATTATAAGAGAGAATAATTTACGAGCAGAAATTTTCTTTTTAATTTTGAGCTTCTTGGATTCGCATTCTTTATAAATCTTATCAAAGTCTTTTGTTCCCCAAGCTTGATAAAGTTCTGGAACTTCAGCAGTATTAAATAGTACGACATCTTCATCTTTTAAAACCCTATCATAAAATAATTTACTCATACCAACCGTATAATCAAGTTTACGAACACGATTATCATCTGTTCCAGCGTTATTTTTCAATACTACGATATCTTCAATTTCGTAATGCCACCATTGAATATTACAAGTTGCACTTCCACCTCTTAGTCCATTTTGTTGCCAAGCTTTTACGCTACTCTCATAAATTTTTAAGAATGGAATTAAACCAGTATGAACTACTTCTCCATTTTTAATTGGCGCGCCAATTGCTCTAATTTTGCTTACATCAATTCCAATACCACATCTATTCGCCGTAGCCATACTAACTGCTGTAGCGCTAGCAGTAATACTTTCTCTTGTATCGTCTACCCCAATTAAACAACAACTTGCATAATTTTTACTAGAGGTTCTTACTCCTGCCATAATTGGAGTTGGTAAATTTATCTTGTGTTTGCTAATAGCATCATAAAATTTTCTAACATAAGATAGTCTAGTCTCAGTTGGATAATTAATAAATGCATAGGCAGAAATTAATATATAAGCAAATTGTGGAGTTTCATATATCTGTTGAGTGGTTCTGTTTTTTATTAAATATTTATCGCATAATTGTTTTATGCCAGCGTAGGTAAATATAAAGTCTCTTTCGTGATCTATAATTTCACCTAGTTTATTTATCTCATCTTCTGTATATTTTTCTATGATAATAGGGTCATAGATTTTATTTTTTAAACCATTATTTATAAATTCAGAAAGCCTTGGTGCATGTTTGCCTTTCCACACATCTTTTCTTAATTGATAATTAAGAAGTCTAGCGGCGACATATTGATAATTAGGTTTTTCTGTAGATATTAAATTAGCAGCGCTTTCAATCAAAAGATTATGAATCTCTTTTGAAGAAATACCTTCATGAATATTTATTTTCGCATTTATCTCTACATCAGTTAAACTTACTTCGCTTAAACCATTAATAGCCCATTCAATTACTTTATCTATTTTTTCTATATTAAATTTTTCAGACGATCCATTTCTTTTTTTAATTTTGATGTTCATATTCAATGCCGAAGCTTGAATACTATATTACATTGTTTTTAAAAATATATAAAGAAAAAACTTAAAGTTATAAACAAATCAATCTGTATTACTTTTTGGGTGTATCTTGCCTTTACGTTTCTTTGACCAATCTTTAAAATATTTTTCTCTAACTGGATCTTTTCCATAGATTTTTTTTCTTTTGTCTGATAATTCCGTACTTCTATCCCACATATCTCCTATAGTGTCTTTTTTATTTTTAGTAAATGAAACGAAGTCTTTCGGAGAGCAGTCGGGTTTTAATTGTCCTTGAGTGTTAATCTCTGGAACAGTGAATGATCTTTCCCATTTTACTCCATATTTGTCTATATAAACATGGTTATCATTAATAGACTGAACAATCTCTATAGACTCTTCAGTTTCTGGATGTATATATACATATACAGGCATATTAAATATGTGACAATATACTTGAATAGAATTTATCAGAAGAAAATTCTTTTTGTAAATTTAATCCATTTTCGTTTATGCGATTTTTTTCTACTTTTTCTATAGCAATTTCACATGCAGAAATAAAATCATCCTCATTAAAGTCATAAATATTACCTTGATTAAACATTTGATTTTTTTGAAAAAAGATTTCATCGCATGCGTCTATTTTAGAACTTGGATTCACTAGAACAGAATTGGATTCATTTGCCCAAGATTTATATCCATGCGCATTTAATATTACTGCATGTTTGCCTAACGCCACAGAATGAAACTCTGGTAATCCCCAACCTTCACCACCACTCATACCTATAACGATATCTCCGCTATTTAAATAATCATTATATATTCTATTTTGAGGCATAAAACCTAAAAAAGTTGCATTAAAATAGCTTTTTCCTTCTAGAGCATTATTTAATATAGAGCTTTGATCTTCTGGTTTTAGAAAAGGATTAAATATAGAGCATTGCAATGCATATTTTTTATTATTACCATACTTCTTCAACCAAGCGCGGATAATTTTTAAATGATGTTTTCTTTTTTCTAATTTACCAGTAAGATTAAATACGATTCTTCCATCTTGAAAATAATTCTTATCTATTTTCTTAAAATTATAATGATCAAACGCTAAAGGAACATAATGAACATTTTTACAGCCAAAAGTATTAAATAAGTTTACCGTTTCTTTAGAGGAAAACAATACTTTTTTATTATTTTTTACAATATTTAATTCAACTGGAGTTGGAGAGTCTAGTTCGTAAAAAGATAGAAGAGTTTGATCGTTAGAAAAACTTTCTAAAGAACCATTTAAATGCCAGAGTTTAAATAATGGAGATTTTCTATTGTACTCAAATAGACCTTTATTCAAACCGTTAGTTATAAAATCACCAAACTCTTTGGTAATATTATCTTGAGTACTTAAATCTATATTATTGCCAATCGCAAATAATGTTAAATTATCTTTGTTATTAAAGACTTCTCTTAAGAAGAGAGTAGATAACTGCCCAAAGCTAACAGCGTTTACTGGTAAATTGCAATTTACTGTCATAGAAGGTCGTCTTCTTCTTCTACTACTTGAACGCTCGCTTTCTTTGCTACAACTGGTTGTTGTGTTTTAGTTTGTTGTTTAGGTTCTTGAGAACCTGCTAATGGTTTTGAAATATATAGTCTGTAATCTGGCGCTCTTTCGTTACTCTTCTTATCATTAGCAAAAACTACCACATCTGTTTTTTGTCCATCATGGTCGGTAATATAGCCAGACAAAAATGATAGACCAGTTTTGCTTTTCTTTTTCCATAGTGCACCAAGTTCATTTGGGTTTTTATTTTGTTGATTATTATTGTTATTATTATTCATAGTTTAATATTGTATCCAATATATTATATTTTGTCAAAACAATTTTTACTATTTACTTTTGTTTGCAGTAATTTAATAGCTTTATTATGTATATTAATAGCGGTTTGAGTGCTTATTTTAAGTGTTTTCGCTATTTTATTCCATGGCATTTTTTTATTTGTTTCGGTTTGATATCTTAGTTTAAATATTTTTTCTACTCTTTCGTCAGAGCAAGAATCTATTATATTAAATATAAATTCATTTAAATTTTTGAATGAGCTTTCATTATTCTCCGTATTTTTCTCTATTAAAAAGTTCAATTTATCACTTTCAAGAGCCAGGTAATGTCCATTTTCATTAATAGAATTCAAGCATTGATATCGAATTTGATTATATAACCAAGTTGAAAATTTAGATTTCTTATCTTTATCAAAAGATATAGCAGATTTATATATGATGTAACCCTTTTCTTTAATTATATCATCAACAAATACTCCAGAAGCTTGCAAAGGAACAGAGTATTTTTTATATAAGGAGTTGCAAAGCCCAGAGTGTCTCTCAATTAATATTTTAAGGCTTTCCTCGTCATTGTTATTTTTTATATTTTCTATTAAGTTTATATCTTCAGTTTGATTCATCATAATTGTTTTTTGCTTTCTATATATTTTTCATATATGTTTTTTAAATGCTTCTGCATTAATTCGTATAAGAAATTAACATCTTGGCAAGTATCCCAAGAGATAGAATAGTCTGCCACCGCTTTTAATTTATTATCATTTGATTTTTCTTCAATATTAGCGGGAGGAATAAACGAACCATCATCTAATTTTCTTGATATATGTATTAAAATACCATTATGAGATTTTAACCAAGAATATTCATCATCTCTATATTCGATATATCTAACATCTGTAATTATAGGGAGCACATTATTTTTTTGCAAATCTTTAATTTTAACGTCTAATAAAGAAGTCCAATACTTTCCTTCAGTTTGACTTCTCCTGCACTTACCATAAGCCACCATCAATGGTCTTACCATTTCTTTTTGCTCCGCTTCGCATTTAAATAAATCTATTTTAAATTTTTCTTTTGCAAAATCATATAGCTCTAACTTAAGATTATCAGCAAAAGCCAATCTTTCAGATTTTATATTCTTTTCTTCTAAATATTTTTTAAGTATAGAAAAAAATGTGTCTTTTCCACATCTAGCAACACCCGTTAAACCTATTAACATTATTCAGATCCTCCATCAGAGTAAGTTGTTCCATCATATGTTGGGCCACTGTATTTTTGAGTTATAGGCTTATATGTTGAATACGTTGAATATGTTGAATAATTAGTTTTGACTTGATAAGTTTTAGTACTAGGTACTATTTTAGTAGATTCTTCTTTTTGAAGGATTGTAGTCTTTATAGATGATGCAGTTGAATTTATATTTTTTTCTTCAAAAGGTCTATTAAAAATTGAACCATGAGATTCATTAGTTGAACCATTTTTATATTTATATGTCCTGTAAATTTTATCATTTACTATATAGTACTCTGGAAATGGTTTAGAGAATATAGAGCCGACAGATTGATTTGTATTATCATAATTATACTTATATGTAGCATATACTTCAATTCCTCTGCTAGTTTTTATATAATTATACTCTTGAAATGGTTTTTGAAATATAGATCCAGGAGATTGATTCGTATTAGAGTGATTGTATTTATAAGTGTCATATACGGCTCCTTGTTGAGCAAACGAGGAAAACTCTATAGACATTACAAACAGTCCAATTATTAATTTACTTTTATTCATACTTCTTCAATTGTACCCCATAAAACATGAAAATGTCAAGTGAATTCTTATCTAAATGATATTCTTCAGAGTAGATTACTTTTTTTATTCCATAAGATATGATAGAAGTAGCACAAGATGAACACGGCAAAAGAGTGCAAGCCAAAAGATATGGTTTATCTGATTTCTTGATTAAAGATAAAGCGTTGATTTCTGCATGAATCATATACCTTCTTCTTTTGTCCCGATCTTCCCAAAATCCTTTTTTCAAATTAAATTTCGTAGGCAAGCCATTATATCCTATAGATAAAACTCGCCCTTCTTCATTCAATATACAAGCTCCTACCTTCTTATATGGATCCTCCGATCTCAAAGACCAAATTTTAGCAGTTTCTAGGGCAATCTCTTCAAATGATGGTCGATTTTTCATTTCTTATAATACCAAACTATAGAAATAGAGAGTCCGAATATTATACAAAATAAATTACAAAAATCCATTTTTGAATTTTATATGTTTTTTATTTATAAGTCAAGAAAGATGTTGATTTTAAAATAAATAAATGATAGTATATATAAATGCAAAAACAAGAGTTCAAAGAAGCACTAAGCTATGACGATATTTCTTTATTACCAAACTTTTCAGATGTAGTATCTAGGAAAGAAGTTGATACGACTACAAAAATCTCAAGGAATTGTAACATTAAAATTCCAATGATTTTATCGCCAATGGATACAGTATCTTCCGTTAAGTCATGTATTAAAATAAATAAACTAGGCGGAGCTGGAGTTTTGCACAGATTTATGTCCATTGAAGACCAAACAGCTAAAGCTAAAATCATTAAAGATGAAAGCAGCTTCTGCGTGACAGCGATAGGCTTGAAAGATGCAGAGGAAAGAATTAGAGCTACGAGTTCATTTACAGATATTTTCTTTTTAGATACAGCGAATGGATTATCTAAAAATGTAGAAGACTTCTTAAGACGGTATAAAACATCTGGATTTTCTCAAGACATTATAGTGGGAAATACTTTGACGAAAGAAAGTGTTTATAGATTAGCCAATCTTAAAGCAGACGGTTTCAGACATTTAATCGGGCCAGGCTCTATGTGCTTAACGCAAGTCAAGACTGGAATTGGATGCCCAAGTTTAACTGGTAATTATTATGCTTGGAAAGCAGTTAGAAATTGGGAACTTTCTCAAGTTGATTTATTTAAGCAAGATAAACCTAATCCATCTCATAGACCAAGTATTCTTGCTGATGGAGGCATTAGATATCCAAAGGATTTAGTTAAAGCTATCGCAAGTGGGTGTGATGCTGTAATTTGTGGCAGAATTTTTGCTGGCCTATCAGACATTGTTGATGATGAGAATATCATAGAAATTAAGGGCAAAAGATTCGCTAAATATAGAGGAATGGCAAGTCAAGACGTTGTTGAAGATTATGATCTATATGATGGAACAAAAAAGAATCTATTTGTAGAAGGAGATAATACTTTAATTCCAATTATTGAAAATAAATCTATTGAAGATATTGTATATGATTTTACTAACGGCTTAAGAAGTGCTATGAGTTATCTTGGCTTTAGAAATATTCAAGATATGCGTGGAGGTCTATGGATTAATACTATACAAGCTGTTAGAAATAGTCCAAATAGTATGTATGAGGGATTTGCTCATGGAAAATAATTGATTTTAATTAATAAAAGCCTTATAATACCAAAAATGAACAAAGAAAACATAGATAAATTAATTAATAGCAATAACCCTTACGCAAGAGCAACAGAGTTTAGCCCTATCGTTAGGATTTATCCTAAATTTCCAAGGAATATAGTATGTCATTTTTCTGGAAAAAAATTTAAAAATTGTTGTGGGCAGTCTGGACAAGACTTCTGCGAAAAAGCAAAAGATTCACTAAAAGATCATTTAACTAAAATGAGTTTAGAAAGAGAAAGTAATGAAAAAACGAACCAAATCGAAAAAACAGAATAAAAAGAAAATCAAATATTACGCTTTAATAAATAAAAATGATAATTTTTTGCATGGAGTTTTCCCCCCATCTGCAGATGGACTAAAAAAAGCTAAAGAATATCTATTAAAAATAGACGCAGATAATAATTATTATAAAATTAAACAATTTTAGGGTCTGCTAAATCTGGATTATGTGGAGCTTTCGTTCCTCTTTTAAAATCTTTAGCGAAGTCTCTGTACATCACTTTTAATCCCTCTACTGTATTCTTCGGAGTTTTTTCTTTTTTTGTTTCGTTTTCAACTAAAGTAGGCGTTTCATTTTTCATTAAAGAATTATAAGCTATTACCAAACAAACAGCCAATGGATCAAATACTATAACTATTAATAAAATAAAAATGCGTACAGCAGTTTCAATTTTTAAACCAAAAGCTTCTGCAACAAATTTAAATGTTCCTATTTCGCCTTTTGTATTATCGCTTTCTAATTTGATTATTTCTTGTGAAATTTCTGATGCATTCTTTTCTAGATTTTGTAGGTCTGTTGTGGCGGTAGATATTTGAGAAAATAAAGAATTGATATTTTGTTGAGAACCTGCGATAGTCTTATTTTTACTATCAAGTAATTTTTGATCTGTTACTTTTTCTGTTTTTTCTGATGAAAAAAAACCTCCACCAGTAGTTTTGGTGGTTATCACTTCCTGCTTGACAGTTGAATCTAGAGAAGATTGATAAGTTTTTTGAAGTTCAATTAGATCTTTTAATTTACTTTTATTAAAGTTTATTTGAGAAATATAGAAAGACTGTTGATTTTTAAGACTATTAATTTTATTTAAATTAATGCTATATTCAGAAAAATTTCTTTGGAAAGCGTCTGATAAAAATCCAAATATGCCAAGACTCGTTATCAACATTAACAATATAACAGCAGATAGCATATATTTTTTTAAAATCTTATTTATCTTGTCCCAAGAACGATAAAGATAACTTGCAGATACTAGCTTTGCCAATTCCATTGAACCAGCCATAACTGCAACGCTCCAAAAACTTGCTGCAAATAAAAGAGCGATTCCTTTTACAGAAAAGAAAGCTGCACAACCCGCCAGAACAAAAGCGGAGAATCCTAATATATATTTAAACATACAAATAATTTACACTTGTATTATACTTATATTTTCTATATAATTGCTTTAATGATCAAAAGCGTTGATATTATTTTTGGGTTATCTTGGGGAGACGAAGGAAAAGGAAAAATAAGTAACGCTATATCTAAAAATTACGATATGGTCTGTCGCTGGAATGGTGGCCCAAATGCGGGTCACACGGTTTATATTAATAATAAAAAATATAAAACTCATATTATACCTTGCGGAGTTTTTCAAAACAAGGTTAGCGTAATTGGCCCAAATTGCGTTATCAATATTGATAAATTTTTCGATGAAATAGAATATCTAAAAAAAGAGGGATTCGATACATCATTGATTAAAGTAAGCCCAAAAACTCATATTATTACAGAAAAACACATTAACTATGATCTTAAATTTTTAAAACCTAAACTTGGCACAACTGGACAAGGTATTGCTCCAGCTTACGCAGATAAAATGTTAAGAATTGGTAAAGCCGCAGGTTCTTATTTAGAGAAAAAATATATATGGGACGGAGTCCTAAATGGAAACATACTCTGCGAAGGAGCGCAAAGCTTTTGGTTAGATATAAATTATGGAGATTATCCATATGTTACAAGTAGCGAAACTCTTCCATACTCAGCTTGCTCTTTAGGTTTTTCTCCTAAAAAGATAAGGGATATCATCGGAGTGGCAAAAATTTACGATACTAAAAGCGGAGTAGACCCTTTATTCCCAGAAAGCCTATGGAACGACGAAGAGCTATCTATGGTTATAGAAACTGGCAAAGAGTTTGGATCAACTACTGGACGCAAGAGGATAGCGAATTGGTTAAACTTAACTAAATTAGTTGATGCCATTAGATTTTCTGGCGTAAATAAACTTATTATTAATAAATGTGATATTTTAGAACAAATCAACACATACAAACTATATCTAAATAATAGTTTATATAAGTTTAACAATTTAGAAAGCATGAAATCCTTCATAAAAGAGCAATTGAATTATATATTAAAAGAACCAATAGAGACAACATTCTCTGGAAATCAACAAAATATTTAATATAATTACTTATGGTAAATCACAATTTTGGAAGAGACGAATTGCCTCGTTATTTAAAAAATAACTATTTGAAGTCTAATGATTTAAATATTGCAGAAATTGGAGTTTTAAATGGAGACTACGCTCAAACAATAAAGTCTGCATTTTTAGAAGCAAAACTACATTTAATAGATATTTGGCAAACCGAAGGCAATGATTTTTATTATTCAATAAGAAAAAATGATACAGAAAACGCATACCTTAAAGCACTTGGTAGATTTAAAGATGATAACAAATGCTTTTTTTATAAAGAAAAATCATCAGAAGCATGTAAAAGATTTCCTGACAATTTCTTTGATTTGATATATATTGACGCAGATCATAGTTATGATGGAGTTAAAAATGATATTTTAAGTTGGTTACCTAAAATAAAAATTGGTGGTTTTATTTGCGGTCATGATTTTGATCCAGATCTAGAAATGCCAGAAGGCAATATATTTGGGGTGAATAAAGCTGTAACAGAAATTTTTAAAGATAAAATAGATAAAGTATGTCTAACTAATGAGCCTTATTTTAAATCTTGGTTTATTCAAAAATAAGTCTTGATTTAAATATAAATTAAATTTATAATATACAATGAAGTTTAATTTTCTCGTATTAGATTATAATAGACCAATAGAAAGCGAATTATGCCTAAATAGCATTAGAAAATTTGCAAAATTTAATTATAATATTATCTATTTATCAAATGGTGGAGATCAAAAATATGTACATAAGTATTATGAGCAAGGATTGATAGATAAATTAATTTTAAGAAAAAACAATTCTGGATGCGGCCTTGGTACAAGAGAATTATTTAATGATTTTGATATTGATTCTGATTATGTATTTTACATACAATGCGATCAGTTTATGATAAGAGAACTTAAATTAAGTGAAATTGAACTTTATATGTCGAAAATGATTGGAAAAACATTATATGTCGATCTAGCTGGGAATCAAGGTAATGGAAAATACTCTGAAAGAGCACATTTCATAAATAAAAACATATATAATAAAATACCTAATTCAATTGGAGGCCCAGGCCCATTCGCTAATCAAAAATGGACAGAAAAATCTCTACAAGACTATATGCTAGAAAACGATTTAAAATTTCTTACAATAGACCCTCCAGTATTTGGAAACAATGGAAAAATTTCTTATAGGCAGTTCCCATGTGGAGGAGAAACAATGCATTTTACAGATACCAAACAATTATGGATAATTAAGCCCCTAAAGGATAGATACGATGGATGGCCCAATTTTAATTTAACAAATGAAGAATGGGAAAAAATATTAAATAATACTTGGGAAAACGGTTCAATACCAAAAAATCACATTAAAGATGCTTTTACTTTTTGGCAAAAACCATACGAAGCCAAAGATCTTCTAAATGAAATTACAATTTCAAGTTAGTAAAATTTTATAAAAGAATGAAAATATACCTTTGCGGATTAACACATAACGATTTAGAAAATACACAAGAACTAACTTCTGTTTATGATTGCTTTGATGGATTAATTTTTGTTGATGGAGGATCGAACGATGGCACAAAAGAACTTTTAGAATCTAGAAAAAAGGAAGGTAAAATTATATATAGAAACTGGACGAATGATTTTGATTTTCAAAATAATGAAATATTAAGACAAGGCCCAATGAAAATAGGAGATTGGTTTTTTCTAAGAGATGGAAGAGAAAGATTTAATCATGATTGGGTGAAAAATGTAAAAGAATATGTGCGAGAGTTCAAATCAAATAATATAAGATCAGTTTTTAATTACGGCAAAGGATTTGCGTTTGAATATTATGATGATATGCATTTTATGGGAAATCCTCATTGGGGCATGATAAATTGCAGAGACAATAAAATTGATTTAATGAATCATTTTAGTGAAAAAAACAAAGAACATACTTGGAGATTAAAAGATGGAGAAGGCAATAGACCAATATGGAACTTTATTGATCATTTTGCAAAATATTATTATGTATACGCTAGATCCAATCATTTGTTAATGGGCAGAGAAAATAACAGAGACGGCTTTATGAGAGCGGAATCAAATAGACAAAGATTTAGAATTTATTGTGCAACAGTATTAAATCTAGAATTTACGCTAGATTCTTTAAAAAATTTTCTATCTAAGGGAACATGGAAAAATGATCCAATTTTTATAGAGATGTTTAACCAAGAGGAAATATTAAAAACATTTTATCGGTGGCATATTTTAAAACACCCACTAGAGCAAATAAAGACTAATTCAAAAACTTGGGGATTACAAGACGAAAATGTTTAGCATTTATAGTTCAGCATTTAATGTAATTAAAAACTCTTTTGACTACAAGGAAGCGGTAGAGAATTTTTGTTCTTTTGCGGAAGAAGTAGTTATCTGCGTGAATAAATCAGAAGATAACTCATTAGAAGTTTTTGAAGACCTTAAAAAAGAATATAAAAATTTAAAAATTATTTCTTCTAATTTTAGCTACGAAGATCCTTTATTAGACGGCAAAATAAAGAACGAAGCCCTTCAGAATACATCTTTTGAATATAAAATTGGTCTCGATATGGATGAAAGAATACCAATTAGACATAAAGATAGATGGATTAAAATATCAAATTTTATGCTGGATTATCAAGAGATTGCGGGTTTTTTAATACCTAGCGTTGATCTATGGAAAGATGAGCTTCATACCCAAGCAGATCCAAATAAAAATAAAAATTTTAAATGGTATCTGCATAAAGGCGGATTGTATAGAGGTGCAGTAAATTTTGCAAGACTCGCTAATGGCAAAATAGATAGAGAAAAAAGTGATACATGTGAACTAGTAGATGCGCATGGTAATCTAGTTCCTACCCCTAAAATATACCAAGAATTTGAAAAAGATGAAGACTATTTTAATTGGTTAGAAAATGATTCAATATTTATTTTTCATGTGGGCTTTTTAGATTTTAATAAAAAAATGATAAGAAATAAAAATTTTTGGAATAAGCATTGGGAGTTAGTTTCAGGCAAAAAACATAATACAGCGATGACAATAGAAGAATTTGAAAATAGATCAAAGAATTTAAAATTACATAACTTAAAACTTTGGGACAAAAAATGAAATTCATATGTGGAGAGTATTTCGCAGAAAATTCTAAATATGTATTTGATAATGGATATTTAGATTTTAAAGGGAAAATATACATCCCCAAAGGCCAAGACGATAAAAATATCCAACATAATAAATTTATTCTTTACGAAAATAAACAATTAAATAATAATTATATATTTGCAAATCCAAACTATTTAAAAGAAGTTTTAAATTTTTTAAATCTTTCAAAAGATAAATTCACCCTAATTACTCATAAATTAGATTCTACAATAAATGAAAATTTCAAAAATAGACAAGGAGTTCTATTTCAAGATATTATAAATCATAGACAAATACTCCATTGGTATGCCCAAAACGCAAACATAAATCATAAAAAAATCACATACATTCCAATTGGAATAGAGTGCCCAAGGATAGAATTAGACCAAATAATATCTCAGGCAAATTGCTTAAACAACAATAGAATAAATAACTATTTAATTAATTTTAATCCAAATAGTCGATATGTAATTAATAACGAAAGAGAAAAATTAACAAACATATTAAATCAAAAAAATATTTATAATAAATTTGATTATTCAAATAGAGAACAATATATTGAAGATTTAACAAATTCATATTTTTGCTTATCACCAATGGGAACAGGGATAGATTGCCATAGAACATGGACGGCTTTATATTGTGGGGCGATACCCATATTAACAAAAAACTATATTAGCGAAAAAATAGCTTCATTTTTTCCAGCTTTATTAATAGATAAATGGCAAGATTTAAATTTTGACACTTTAAACAGAGATTTATATTTTAAAATTAAACAAAATAAACTTGAAATAAATGACTTAAATCTAAATAACTTTATGGAGATACTGAATATTTTTAATGAAAACCCCAATAGTATTAATAGCATTTAATAGACCAAATTACTTCTATCAAACCTGTCAAAGTATAGCTCAAGAAGCTAAGGACAGAGAAGTATACTTATTTTTGGATGGGCCAAAAAATCAAAATGATATATTTAATATAAATACAGTAAAATGGACTTTTAGTAATTTCTTTCCAAATGGTTATTTACATGAATCTCAATCTAATATAGGAATCGCTTTTAATACAAAAAAAGCAAGAGAGGTAGTTTTTGAAAAACACAAAAGAGCGATCTTTATTGAAGACGATTTAGTTTTAGAACCATATTATTTATCAATGACAGATAGGTTAATGGACAAATTAGAAAACGATCCGAACGTAGGTATGATTAATTGTTTTGCTGGAGCAGCAACGAGATTCAATGATTTAAATAGTATAGAAAATCAAGAAAAAAATAAATCAAAGCTAATAGCATGCTCTCATACTTACGCTATAGGAATGTGGGCAGAAAAATATGAAAAAATTAAACCCATACTATATGAATATTATAAATTGCTTCCAATAGTATATAAAAATAGACCACATCAACCGATTATAGACTTTTGGAGAAACAAAGGGCTTGGATCTGGAATGAATATAACGAGTCAAGATAAAGCTACGGACTCATCAATGCTTTTAGTCAATCAATATAAAGTATCTACATATACAAACAACTTAAAATATGTTGGAGAAATGGGCGACAATAGCAATACTATAGCATTTAAAGCTTTTAATTGGGAAAATTATCCAATCTATGGGAAAGAAGTATTTGAATTTGATTGGACAGAAAAAGATAAAGAAAGAGTAAAACAAGAATTAGAATACAACTTCTTTGGGGAGGGTATAGTAGAATGAAAAAACTAAAACTAGCAATATCTGTTGACGATATTAGCCCTAAAAACGTAAACGCATCTTTAGATGATCCTTTTATATCTAAAATATATAAAATATATAAAGACCATGGAATCAAGACTACTTTATTTGTTCCAGGAAATTTATCTGGCACAACTGATTTAAAATTTTTTCCAGATTGGTGCAAATTTATTGATGATTTAGAATTTGTCGAAGTTGCTGGGCATGGCTTTTTACATGACTTTCAAAGCGCGAACCAAACCGAAGACTATAAAGAATTCGCCAGAATGAATTATGATGACGCAATAATTAGATGCAAAAATGTAAAAGAATCTTTAAAATTTTTTAATAAAACTATTCATGGATGGAAAATGCCAGGATGGGAATTTAATCCAGAGTCTCTTAAAGCTATATCAGAGAATTTTGATTACCTATGTCCTCATCCTCTGCATATTGATACATATAAAAATATTTCACGGCGAGCCAGAGTTATAGACTCAACTAACACCTATGATATTCAACATCAAATAGATTTTAATATTCTAACGAATGGGATACTTATTTTACACTCTCATATAGATGGAGAGACCAATCGAAATAAATGGACAGACTTTAATTTTTCTAGGCTTCAAATTACATTAAATGATTTATTTAAATTTTTTGAAGTAGAAACGACATTTATAAAAGATTTATAATATGATCACAGTGGCAGCGATTTGTAAAAATGAGATCGCATTAATATCTCAATGGATAAAAGTACTTCAAGAATCAGAGATTGTTTCAAATATTATCATTGGAGATACTGGCTCCACAGACGGAACGATAGAAGAGATTAAAAAACATGACAGTATCGAGCTTTTTGAGATGCCATGGAATAGTAATTTTTCAGAAGCCAGAAATTTTCTAATAGAAAAATCAAAAAAGCATAACTCTAATTTCTTGTGGATGTTAGATATTGATGAGTTCCCCTCAGTTAATTTAATAAATAAATTAAAAAACGATTTAAAGAGTCTGACGCAATACGACGTTATAATGTTTCCGTATATAGAATTTTGGGATTTTGATAAACCATGCTTTAAACTCCCACCCAGAAAGACCTGTTTAATTAATGATTTTATATATTATGAGCCATTCAAACCAAATATTTGCTTAATAAATAATAAGATGAATTTTGAATATAAAAATTCATTGCATGAAGTATTAGATCTAGATTTTAATAAAGTAAATTCATTATTTTGCTCTAAGTCTGGCAATCAAATTGTTCCATTAAATTCAATATATGAAGAGTATTATGTATCACATTTTTCATTTCCAAAATATAAAAAAGCGGCAAAAATCAATAATTCTTCATTTGAATATGAACTAGGATTAAAAAGATTAAATTACAGGAAAATAAAACCTGCAATGACTAATAACAAGGAATATACAACTGATTGGGCTAATAGCGATAAAACATATCAAGATATAGAAGAATTAGGCAAAGATCAAATTAATCAATTTATAAATATAGAAGGATATACTTTTCCAGATTTAAATTTAGAAAAAGTAAAAGAAACAAACTACCATAATATACTCAATGAGTAATTTCTATTTTTGGTCATGTTTTAATGTTAGGGGAAGGAACTCTATGTATCCTCATGTTACAGAGAAGTCTTGGGTTGACCAAAGATTTAATATATGGAAAAATTTTACATATAAAAGCATTTGCAATCAAATAGATAAAAATTATAAATATATACTAGAAATAGACGAACTAAATTATGATTATACTTCAAGTTTATTCAACGACCTGAATGATGAAAAATTAATTATACTAAAAAATACGTTATTCGAGAATAAAATCAACACAGAAGATAATATTATCGCTAGAGTAGATTCTGATGATTTATATAGAAATGATGCAATTATTAAATTTAGAGAAACCTTTAATAATAACCCAGAGATAGAATACGTAATGATGAGTAAAGGATATTTTATAAATGTTAATACTTTTGAAATAAAAAAATATTACTCCCCATCTGGACCATTTTTTGCTGCAAAAATAAATAATAATTTAAATACTTATAAGTCTAGCATGGATACTCCAATTTTTATTGGTCACGGTCAAGTAAAGCATAAGCCATATAAATTTATTGACGAAAATATGGCGATGGTAACATCTCATGATTACAACACGGATCAATGGCAATTTAGACAAACCGCAGAACATACTTCAAACGTAGGAGCAGTTAGAATGTATGAGGCGGAATCTTGTTCTGAAGAAGAAATAAAAAATAAAAGCAGTATTTTAAAAAGTTTTGGTTTGGAATGAAGATTGCATTAATTTCAAACGAAACAAAAAACATATTTCCGCACTATGGAAATGGTGGGACTCAATCATGTGTTGAAAATTTGGCGGACGGATTACATAAAAAAAATCATAATTTTTTCGTAGTATGCCCAAAAAGAGAAATTAAAAAAGACTATCCGTTCAAGATAATAGAAGTTGATTTTCATCCAAAAGAAGCAAATATTAAAAATGATAAAAATTATTCAGATCTAGTTAATAAAATTATTGAACAAGAATCTCCAGATTTAGCTTTGACTCAACAAGAGGAAATATTAAATGAAGAAAATTTAAACAAGACTAAACTCATAACAACTAGGCATGATAGCGGAGACAAACACAGAGAGCTTTTAAATAAAAAAAATCTTAAATATAGATTTATATCAGAGAATCAATTTAAAACTTGGGTTAAAACGGAAGAAGATATAAATAATTCTTTTTGGTGTTATACTGGATTTTCTGATAATGAATATGAGTTTAATCAATTTCCAGAAGATTATTATTTATGGGTTGGAAGTTTTTCATGGGGCTGGGAAGCTAAAGGATTAAATCTTTTTATAGATTTAGCTAAATATTTTAAAGAGAAGGACTTTGTTATTTATGGGTGCGGTAGACCAGATATTGAAAAGACAGTCATAGACTTTACAAAAGAATTAAAAAATTTAAACTATGGAGGCATGCTTAAAAGAGGAGAAGACCATAGAAGAGTTTTTAAAAATGCAAAAACATTAATACAACTCTCAAATATGAATGAAGCTTATGGAAGAACTAGCGTAGAAGCCCTTACGAAAGGAACACCAGTTATAACTAATTTTAATGGTGCAAACCCAGAAATTGTTGGAAATGACGGAGGGATAAGAGTAAAAACTTCTGAAGAACTATTTAAAAGTATAGATGATATAAAACGTATCGACAGAAAAGCGGTTTTCGACTATTCAAAAAAATTTCATGCAGACGTAGAAGTTGAGAACCTTTTAAATCCTAATATTTGGTAAAAATTTTAGCTTTTATCCCAAAATTAAATATAATTTTAAGAGATGAAAAAAATATTGATTACTGGTGCCGCAGGCTTATTTGGGGTAAACTTTTCAAATTACTTATTAAATAAGGGATATAAAGTTATAGGTATAGATAATTTCTTTGGTGGCTATAAAGACTTTCTTCCGAAGCACAAAAACTTTAAGTTCTATAAATTAGATTTATTAAATGCAAATGAATTATCAAAAATTTATAAAAGAGAAAAGCCAGACCATACATACCATTTTGCAGCATACGCAGCAGAAGGACTTTCTCCATTTATTAGAAATTTTAACTATAATAACAATGTCGTAGCCTCTATTAATGTTATCAATGAATGTATAAAAAATAATTGTAATATATGCTTTTCTCAAAGTATGGCAGTTTATGGGGAGCAAGAACCACCTTTTACAGAAGATATGACTCCAAAGCCAATAGACCCTTATGGAGTAGCAAAATACGCAGTTGAAATGGACTTGAAAAACGCAAAAGAACAGTTCAATTTGAATTATACTATTATAAGACCACATAATGTAATTGGTATTTATCAAAACATTTGGGATAAATATAGGAATGTGGCAGGTATTTTTATAAGAAATACTTTAAATAAAGAGCCTATATTAATATATGGTGATGGTGAACAAACTAGATCATTTTCAGATATAAAATATTATTTAGAACCTATGGAAAAATTAATGGATGATAAGTTTTCTGGGGAGATTTTTAATCTAGGATCAGATAAATATCATTCAATAAATCAACTAGCAGAAATAGTATCTAATATTTCAAAAAAACATAATTTAAAACCTAAAATTAAATATGTAGAAAAGAGGCACGAAGTTAAACATGCTTATTGCGACCATTCTAAAGCTAAAAGATTATTAAAATTAGCAGACGATACTAACATAGAACAAACTTTAGAAGAAATGTTTATTTGGGGCAAAAATCAACCCAAGAGGAAAGTGAAGAAGATTAAATATGAAGTTACGAAAAACATATATTCATATTGGAAATAATCTAAAATGGATCAAAATTTAGAAAAAAATTTACTTTTAACGATCCCAGGAATAGTTGGTATTAAAAGTACGGACGAAGCCAAGTCTAACCATTTAGATGGCTTAGAGATAATGCAACCCATGACAGAGCATTATGTGAGAAATATAAATAGAAAAAATTACCATTGGCTATGCCATTCAGAATTTTCATGGTTCTTAGCAGAGGCTGTTCCAATAGCTTACGGACTATTCAAAAACAATCTTTTAAATTTTATGGTTTCATTTGAAGGGTCCGAGCCTTATTTACCATTTTTACCCCAAGATAAGCTTTTAATTTCAAAGGGGACAGGCCTAAATACTCTAGGCGGATCACCACCATATTTGGGTAGCAAAATCTACTCAAAAGAATATAAATCTATAAACGCATATTGGGAAGCTCCTCCGTTAAAGAACTTTTACAAAGATAAATTAAAATTCAATTTTAAAAAACCTTTAATGATTATTAATAACAAATTAACAGAAGAGTGGTCTCATGGACCAATAAATTGTTTTTATAGCAAAGACCTTGAACTTTTATTAAAAGCTTTAAACGATAAGTATGCAATTGGATATATAAGATCCAAAGGCAACGAAAAAGGATTCTGTAATGATGGAAGTAAAGTTTTAGAAGAGGATGATTTTTCTACTATAAAAAATAATTGTTCTGAATATATAATTATCCAAGACCTTATGGAGCAAACAGGAGTAACATTTAATATTGCTCAATGCTTGATGCATGCTGAATCCAATATTCATATTTCATCTTCTGGTGGTAATGCAATTATTGCTAGTTATTTTGGCGGGAAAAATATTATTATAGGTAGAGGCGAAAAATTCAAACAAAGACCAGTTTGGCATAAAGATTCATGGCTTAAAAATTTATCTGGATCAGAAATATTTCATGCAGATTTAGAAATCAATAATTGGGAACAAGAAATAAAAAGCCTACTTTAATATGAATAAAAATTTTCAAGAAACCTATTATGGCAAGAAAATAGATACATCTAATATTTTAAATATTGAAGACGCAAGTAAACTCATAAAAGGAAAAAGAACTGTCGTCGTTACTGGGGTTACTGGACAAGATGGAAGTCATATGGTAGACTTTCTTTTAAAAAATACTGATTTATTAATTTTTGGAGGAGTAAGAAGGTTAAGCGTATATAATCATGAAAATATTAAACACATTGCATCTGATAGATTTCATTTGATTAATTTTGATCTTACGGATTCTCACGCTATAGCTAGAACAGTTGAGAAACTTCAACCAGATTATTTTATTAATTTTGCTGCGCAAAGTTTTGTTGCTAGTAGTTGGGACTTTGCAAAACAAACATGGGCTACAAATTCAACTAGCGTTTTAGATATACTAGAAGCAATTAGGCTTTATAAACCGTCTTGTAGATTATATCAAGCTGGATCTAGCGAAGAATTTGGAAACGTATTATATAGTCCACAAGACGAAAATCACCCATTAAGACCAAGAAGCCCATATGGAGCAAGTAAAGCCGCCTCTAGGCAATTAATTAAAGTATATAGAGACTCTTATAATCTTTATGCTATACAGGGGTGGTTATTCAATCACGAAGGAATACGCAGAGGCGAAGAATTTGTAACAAGAAAAATAACTAAAAATATAGCAAGGATTTGCAACGCTTTAAAAAATAATGAAGAATTTAAACCGCTTGAGCTTGGCAATATGGAAGCGAAGAGAGATTGGAGCGATGCAGAAGATTTTATAGAGGGCGTATGGATGATGCTAAATCAAGATCATTATAATCAAAACTATAGTGGGGAACCTCAAGAATATGTATTTTCTTCCAATGAAACCCATACAATTAAAGAGTTTGTTGAAAAGGCTTTTTCCATAGCTGGAATTGATGGAAATTGGTTGGGACAAAATGAACACGCCATGTATGTATCTAATGAAAATAAAACGCTAGTACAAGTTAATCCTAAATTCTATAGACCAGCCGAAGTCGAACTACTACTAGGAAACTCAGATAAAGCAAGAAAAGACCTCGGATGGAAACCAAAAATTTCATTTGATAATTTAGTTAAAAAAATGGTAGAAAATGATTTAAAAAAATATGAACTTAATTAGCATACTTAATCATTACAATTTAAATAGCACAAACACTCTACATGGTACAGATAAAAATACTGATCATAGTTATATAGAAAATTTTTACGAAAAGGCTTTTGAAGAGTACAAAGACAAAGAAATAAATTTATTAGAAATTGGTGTTGCTTGTGGAGCTTCATTATTTTTATGGAAAAAGTTTTTCTCAAATGGCAATTTTTATGGACTTGATATATATAATGTATTAAAAGAAGAATATAAATTTGATGGCGCAAACTACATGATAGAAAATGCTTACGATTTAAATACTTTAAAAAGATTACCTGATTTTGATATTATTATTGATGACGGCCCTCATGACCTGGAAAGTCAATTATTTACTTTACAAAACTATTCCGATAAATTGACTAAAGGTGGACTCCTTGTTATAGAAGATATAGAAAATGAAGATAATTTAAAAATTCTGATTGACAAAATCCCAAATAAATATAGAATGAAGTATGAAGTATTTGATTTAAGAAGAATAAAAAATAGATATGACGATGTAATCCTAACGATTAAAAATGTTTAAAATTAAATCTAGCCATAAGCTTTGTCAATTAGTAGTTAAAAAGTTTGTTAAAGGAAATATTAATTGGCCAAGAGAAATCAAAATTGCTCAAAGACTAGTCAAAAGATTTGATTCTTTTGATTTTTGGGACAATCTTAAAGATCTGGGAAGTCCACCGCCTTCTCTTGCTTGGTTTCTTAAGAACGAAGGGAAGGCTTTCATATTATCTGAATATGAGAAATTTAAATTAAATCTAAATAAGGAGAATATAGTTTTAGAAGAAAATAAAGTGCAAGAAGATAAAAACATTTGCAAAAAACCTAAAACTCTGTTAGAATTTATAAACCATGGGAAGAAAACCTAAAGATCAAGAACCAGTACAAGATACTGGGCCAAGCGCAAAAAGTAGACTATCTTCATTTTTGAAAGAAAATAAAGATGATCATTATAATTACGAAGAAGAGGTCTATTATAAAGTATCTACTGGAAGTTTAAATTTAGATATTGCAACAAGCGGTGGATTGTGTCCAGGACTGCATAGATTTATAGGCATGAATGAAGGTGGTAAAACTTCAGAAGCATTAGAAGTAATGAAGAACTTCCTTAAAACGGTAAAAGATTCCAAAGCTCTATTGTTCAAAGCCGAAGGAAGGTTAAGCAAAGAGATTAAAGAAAGGTCTGGAATAAAATTCGTAACTTCTGCTGAAGAATGGGAAGACGGCACATGCTTCGTTTTTGAATGCAATATTTTTGAAACAGTTTCAGAATTAATGAAAGATTTAATACAAAATAATGACGAAGGCAAAAGATACCTATTTATGCTAGATTCCGTTGATGGCTTAATGACCAAAGGAGATAGCCTTAAGAACATGACAGAAGCCACAAAGGTAGCGGGTGGAGCAGTAATATCCTCAATGTTAATGAAAAGAATCTCATTGGCTCTTTCAAAACGTGGACATATGGCTATTTTTATAAGTCAAGTACGTTCAGATATTAAACTTGATCCATACGCTGCTAATAAAGATGTTCGTCAAACAACCGCAACTGGTGGAAATGCTCTTTTACATTTTGCTAATTGGATACTTGAATTTGAACCAAAATTTGGTAAAGACCTTATCTTAGAAAAACCAAATGAAAGATACGATCAAGTCAAGAATAAGATAATTGGGCATAATGTCAAAATTACTATCAAAAAATCTACCAATGAAACTACGAATTCCAAAATTCAATATCCCATTAAGTACGGCAGAAAACACGGTTCTTCAGTATGGAGGGAATACGAGGTTATTGATCAAATTCTTTCTTGGGAGTTTGCGTCTGCCAAAGGAGCGTGGGTTACTTTTACTGATGAGATCATTGAAGAGGTTAAAAAAGAAAATCTAGAATTAAAAAAACAGCACCAAGGCATAGATAATCTTAGGTCTTACTTAGAAGATAATAAACCTATTGTAGATTATTTTTATAATAAATTCATTAATACTTTAGTTCTATGAGACTTTTAAATGTTAACGGAAAACTCGTTAACAAGAATGTAAAAAAGTACTCAATCGATTGGGAAGGGAAAAGCAGAAGCAAACTTCAATTTAAATTTAAAACATTTTTCTATCCTTATTGGAAAAATCATATAGTTTATGAGGAGTTCCCTGTTTACGGAAGCATGCTTAAGATAGATTTATTAAATGCAACGAAAAAGATAGCCGTCGAGATACAAGGATCTCAGCATGAATCCTTTAATAAATTCTTTCATGATAATTCAAGATTAAAATATCTTGAGAGCATTAAAAGGGATGTCAAAAAAGAAAAATGGATAGATATGAATCAATTCAAATTTTTAGAACTCTATGAAGACGACCTTAAAAATTTATCACCACAATATATAGAAGAAAAGTTTAAAGTATTAATTTTTTAGTGTAAAACTTTTGGTGACTAATAAGAAAAAATTTAATTTTCCAGAATCACTCTTAAAACAAATTGATGAGTGCAGTTACGGCGGTTATATTCTATTTAATTTCTCAGCAAAAGGTGAGCCTCAAGTATATACAAAATTTGATAATCAAATAAATGCTATGGCACTTTTATATTATTTAAATACATGGGGGCAAAGTGTTGATCAATTGAATTTTGAAGCAACCACAGATTTAATTAATAGAAATAACGAAAAAGAAGATAAAGAAGATAACGACGAGGATAGTTAAAACTTGACTTTTAATTTTTAGTTTGGTATCATATATATTGAATGATTTACTCCCTGCAAGTAGAACGACATGTCCTTAGCGGTTTATTAAAATATCAAGATCTATTCGCTGATATTGATATCTTCTTATCAGAAAACGACTTCTTTAATGATGTGCATTCTACTATTTATTCAGTATTTAAGAATATTAAACATAAAGGCGAAAACGTAGATAAAGTCTTATTAGCAGAAAAGATAAAGAATTTAGGAATATCCTTTAAAGATGAAATTAATATTTTTGACTATATAGACAATTTAACCTTTTCTCAGATCACAGAAGAAGCTACTATGACAGCTTGCAAGGAATTAATTAAATTTAGAGTTCGAAGAGAGCTTTGTCAAACGGCAGACAATCTTAAAGAATATGTTACTAAAAATGCAGAAGATTCTTTAGATGAGATCATTAGCAAGATAGACGGCATATATAATAAAAAAATATCCTCCTATTCAGAAAATGATATACCAATTAATATTTTTGAAGGAGTAGAAGACCTTATCGAAGAAAGAGGAAATTCTCCTAAAGATGAAACTGGGCTTGTTACTCCATATTCAGAATTTAATAGAATGTATGGTGGCTTAAAAAATGGTAATATCTATGCTATAGCGAGCAGACCTGGACAAGGAAAATCGACTTGGCTTAACGATATATGTTTTAAAACAGCTATTAATCCAAAGAATAAAACCAAGACTTTGATTTTGGATACTGAAATGCAAACCGTAGACATTCAATTAAGAATGGTTGCATCTTTGAGCGGAGTACCAGTTTGGTATCTTGAAACTGGTAACTGGCGTAAAAATGAAGAAATGACAAAAAAAGTAAGAGAAGCTTGGGGCAAAGTAAAGAAGTATGAATATTTTCATTATCATGTTGGCAATAAAAATATAGATCAAATTTGTTCTATAATCCGTAGATGGTATCTTTCAAAAGTTGGTAGAGGAAATCAAGCTATGATAGCTTATGATTATATAAAATTAACTGGAGAAAAGGTCGGTCAAAATTGGGCAGAGCATCAAGCAATTGGAGATAAAATTGATAAACTTAAAAGAATATCGGAAGAGATTCAATGTCCAGTTATTACTGCGATGCAATTAAATAGAACTGGAGAAAGTTTTAATAGAAAAGGCGCAGAGGTAGTTGACGATAGCTCAGTAATCTCCTTGTCAGATAGACTTCAATGGTTCGCTTCTTTCGTAGCGATCTTTAGAAGAAAGACTTTAGATGAGCTTGCCTTAGATGGTCAAGCTTTTGGTACGCATAAATTGATACCAACAAAAACCAGATTTCAAGGTAAAGACGCTGCTGGTCATCAAGATTTAGTTAGACGATTAGATTCAAGCGGTAAAGAAACATGGGCGCAGAATTATCTAAATTACCAAGTGGAAAATTTTAATATTGAAGAGCGTGGCTCTTTGAATGACGTTTCCGCTTCTCAAAGAGAACGATATGAACTTAATGATTCTAATCAAAACGATGGTGAAATATTATGAGCGTAAAATTAATATCTACTACAAATCCAGAAATAATGGGAATAGAAAAAGCGGAGCATCTAGTGGCTTATTATGCTAGAGTTAGTAATCCTTCAAATCAATTCAATAAAGAAACTGCGCCTAAATTACTAGCATTTCTTATTAAACATAAACACTGGAGTCCATTTGAGATGGTAGATATGTCTATTGAAATTAAAACTAGTAGAGCCATTGCAGCTCAGATCTTAAGGCATAGATCATTTAATTTTCAAGAGTTCTCCCAACGATATAGCGAAGCAACTGATTATGAAGACGTAGAGTTAAGACTTCAAGGAAGTAAAAATAGGCAAGTTGGAGAAGATCTTTTATCTAAAAATCACCCAGAATATAACAATCTAAATGGACTTATAGCCGAAACGCTTTCGTTGTCAGATCATTGTTACCGAACTATGATCGATAATGGCATAGCCAAAGAAGTGGCAAGAATGGTTTTACCTTTGACAACTCAAACAACCATGTATATGAAAGGGTCTCTAAGAAGTTGGATTCACTATATTGAATTGAGAACTCAAGAAAATACGCAAAAGGAGCATAGATTAATTGCCGATGAATGCAAAAAAATATTCATAAATAACTTTCCAGTAATCTCGGAGGGATTAGAATGGAAGAATTAAACGTATTTCAAGTCCTTACAGATTTAGGATATAAATTGAAAGATCATGGTAAAGAATACCGAACAAGACCATTATATAGAGATAGCGATAACGATACCGTATTAAAAATAGAAAAAATTAGTGGTAACTGGTTTGACTTTAAACAGAACATAAGTGGCGATTTGAACTCTTTAGTCAAAATGACTCTAAAATTAGATGGAGTTGACGAAGCAAAACAATGGCTTAAAAATAAAAATTTTATATCTCAAATTATTACGAGCGTAGAAAAGCCTTTAATTAAATCTTCAAAAAGCTTTGATATATCTATTTTAGATAGACTAGAGAATAGACACGATTATTGGGTTAATAGGAATATAACACAAGAAACTATATCTGAATTTAAGGGCGGCGTAGCTCACGCAGGTAAAATGAAAAATAGATATGTTTTTCCTATTTTTAATTTAAAAAATAATATTATAGGATTTTCTGGTAGAGACACCACAAACATATCCAAGATAAAATGGAAACATCTTGGAGAAAAAAGTGATTTCTTGTATCCGTTGTTTTTAAATGACACGCATATAAAAACAAAAAAAGAGGTTATTTTAGTAGAGAGTATAGGGGACATGTTGAATCTTTGGCAAAACGGAGTAAAGAATGTGTTAGTGACTTTTGGAACAAGTCTAAGTTTATCAATATTAAACTATTGCCTTAAAATAGATGTGCAGAAAATTTACATAAGCTTAAACGATGATTCTAAGAATAATAGCGCGGGTAATATTGGCGCGAATAAAACAAAAGCAAGATTAAAAAGATATTTTGATGAAAAGCAATTAATTATTAAGTTTCCATTTAAAAAAGATTTTGGTGAAATGACAGCGGAAGAAATAAAATTATGGAGTAATACATGATAATACATCAATCTCAACCAAATAGAGCCTACCCATCAATACTATCTTTTCTTAAAAAAGAGGGCGAACCATTAGCTTACGAATTCTCTACCCAATTTGTTTTTAACAACAAAGAAGATCAGGACTATATGCGTAGCAATAATCTAATACAATTTAACTATAACGACACAATAATAAGGAATCTTGAAGATCCTTTGATTAACCCTGCTTCTTTAAGACTTAAAAATAGATCACAATTCAAATCATTAAAGAATAACGAAGATATAGATTATTTTTTTGGTCTATATGATACTCGTTATTTTTCAAAAAAATCTGATGATTTTTCTTTTACAATTATTGATCATCCTATTAATCAGCTTTTAAATATGTTCCATTATATTAAATATCAAATCATTTCAAAAGAAGAAATAGATTCATATAAATTTTTACTAGAATTAAATAAAGATGAATTAAAAGAAGAACTTGAAAAATACGAAATTGATGTGGATAATTTCAAGATACAAGATTTAGATCCAGACGCTTTTGATTTCTGTTTAACAAAAGATTTCTTTTTGAATTATTTTGAAAAAGTAAAAAATACAGGCAAGAGCGAAGCCATAAAACACTTTAAAGATTTTTATTCAAAATATTACGCATATATGTTAATCTGCGCTTGTTCTTTTGAAAATTTTTCTAAAGAAGAGGATTGGGTTGATTACTATTTGTCTAATCCTAGTTTACAAGATTTAATCACATATCAAAATATAAAATTCACATATCCTAAATCTTTTATTCACGCTTCAGAGCTTTCAGAAAATCACGACTTCTATGGAATCATGGATTCCAGAAAAAGTCTTTCAAAATCCTTACATATTATATCTCAAAAAACAAATATGTTATTTTGCTTGAATAATAATTTTAATTACTATAGCCCGATGGATAATTTTACATATAAAAGAAAAGAAATAGAAAGCGTTCTAGAAAAAGATATATACCTTTTTAATCAAAAGAAAGAAGTGTTAAAGTCTTTATGACAATATATCAAGCTCAACCTTGTCGTATATATCCATTTTTATTTATTGAAAGTAAAGAAAATTTTCCACTTTTAAAATATGAGTTTAGTGATCAATTTATATATTCAAATATAAATGACGCAAAAATAGCATTTAGTAGTCATATAAATAATATGAGTCCAGATATAAGTTCTTTACCAAAGACTTTAAAAGACGTTGAGTATTGTCTTTTTTTAGCCAAACCAACCAGAATTGCTGGATATTCAATCAGTAAAAATATGGGCTACGAAGTAATTGGTGATGATATAGTTTGGGACTGGTCGAAAGAAATAGATTTTTTATATGGTTTATTTAGCGGTTATTATTTAGAAAATTTTGAAAAATATAAAAAAAATACTGATTTTTCTTTTACAGTTATTGATCATCCAATGAAACAAATAGTAAATCTTTATTATTATTTTAAAGCAGGGGTTAAAGAAATCAAAGAACTTAATGATCTAAAAAATGCAGATCCTCAATTAAGAAAACCTTTAACAAAAGAATATTCAAAAAATAAAAATAATTTATCAAAAATTAATGGTATATTAGCAAATATGAATTACTATTCATGTTTTCAAAAAAAATATTTCAATAAAGAAGAAGAAGAATCAAGACAAGAAGTTTTAAATTTTTATAAAGGGGTAACGAAGTACAGCATAATATTAATAGAATCAATTCAAGATCATTTAGAAAGTTTAGAAAAATGGATAGATTTTATTATAGAGACAAAAGGTAAAATTAAAATAAAAAATATTCATCCAGATATAAAAAATGAAGTGCACATTAATGAAATTTTTTTTCATTGTAATAAATTATATAAAAATCACGACTATTACGGGATCATGGATTCAAGAGAAAATCTTTTAAAATCTGTTGAAAAAATAAACGAATTAAATAAAAGTACGAATTTAATATATGATGGAGATTATTCTTTTACATGGAAAGATTTCCCAATTCATGAATATAGAAAAAATGAATTAGAAAAAGTTCTTGAAGAGGATATTGATTTTTTTAAAAAGAAAAAAGAATTATTATAAAAATATGAGCGAAAAAAAGATTTTATCTGCATCCAAAATTAAAACTTTAGAAACTTGTTCTTGGGTTTATTGGAATAATTACCATACTAAAGTACCTCAATCTCAAAACGATGGAGCATTAAGAGGCACGATATGTCATACAGTTTTTGAATTACTACTAAAAGAAAGACATAAGAGACATTATGATATAATTATTAAAAACAATTCAATTAACGGTAGCAAAGGTATATCGAAATTAGTTAAAAAATCATCATTTAAAGTTGGACTTACTGAATCTAATTATGAGCTATTAGATCAAATGATACTAGTCGGCCTTAAAGAAGATTTTTTTGGGAAAAATGGAAAGATAGTAGAGCCAGAATACGCCTTTAATATTCAAAATGATAAACCTAAATACCATATTCGTGGGTTCATGGATAAGCCCATTAAAATCAAAAAAGAAATGCATATAATCGACTACAAGAGCTCTAAATACAAATTCCGAGGAGATGAGCTAGAAGCAAATATTCAAGCGATGATGTACAGCCTAGCAAGTAAAAAACTTTGGCCTAAATTAAAGCCTATCATCAAATTTCTTTTTCTTAGGTTTCCTAAAAAACCCACTCAAGAACTTTCATTCACCGATGACCAAATTAAAGGATTTGAACATTATTTAGAACATATAAACGATTATATAAATAGTTTTGATGAGAATAGCGCAAAAGCTAATTTTGCAATAGATAACCAAAAGAATAAATGGATGTGCAGTATAGGGTCTTGGGTTTGCCCATATAAAAACTCTTATGACTATTATGTTAAAATAAACGCTTGTGGAGAAATAATAGAAACCAGTCTAAAGAATGATTTTAAAAATATTGATGGATTCAAAATAGAAACTAGAAATTATAATGGATGCCCAAAATTCAATAATAAACAAGAGAGCTCAAAGAAAGATAGTTTTTTAGATTGATTTTTTAGAGAATTGCTGTTAAGCTAATATAGATGATACCGCTATTTAAATCTCACTATTCTTTAGGAAGATCTATTTTGACCCTTGAAGATAAAGATGAAAAAGATGATTATCCAGACTCTATTATCCAAATTTGCAAAGAGAATAAAATGAAAGAGCTTTATCTAGTAGAAGATAATATGTCTTCATTTCTTGAGGCTTATTCTAATTGTCGCAAAAATAATATCAAATTAAATTATGGATTAAGGATATCTGTTACTGAATCAATGAGTGATAAATCTGAAGAATCAAAAGCCAAGTCGTCAAAGATAATCTTATTCTTTAAAAATAAAAAAGGATATCAACAATTAACAAAACTTTATAGTATAGCAGCCAAAGAGGGTTTTTATTACGAGCCACGATTAGATTACGAAACAATTTCTAAAAATTGGACTGACGATTTAATTCTATGCATCCCTTTTTACGATTCTTTTATATTTAATAATACCCTTAAAAATAGTCTTTGTATTCCTCAGTTTGATTTTACGAAGCCTATATTCTTTATAGAAGATAATGACCTACCATTTGATTCATTAGTAAAACAAAAAGCTTTATCCTTCGCAGAGAAGAATAATCTAAAAATATATAAAGTACAAAGCGTCTTCTACAAAGAAAGAAAAGACTTTAAAGCCTACTTAACTTTTAGGTGCATTAACAATAGAAGCATTTTAAATAAACCTAATTTAGATCATATGTCTAGTGATGAATTTTGCTTTGAAAGTTGGAAAAATGAAAACTCTTGAGAAAAAAGTAAATAATTTTGGTGGAAAAACTCGCCAAAGAAACGATAGAGAAGACAGACTAATAGATTATAGGCTATGGAAATATAAATTAAATAAACTCTACACGACAGATGTAGATCAGATCGAATGGAGAATTATTGATAACCAAATGAAACCAGTTGCAGTTTTAGAAATGACTCGCATAGATGATGATTATATTCCTGGGCCAAATTACTTTAAAGCTATTATTAATAGATTTGAAACGAGAGATACTCAAAAATACACAATAACGCATGTAGCTAATTGTCTTAACGTCGATGTATATATTGTTGCTTTTTTAAAAAATTTAAGTTACTATATGATATACAACTTATCTAAGGGAGGCAACTGGGAAAAATATAATGAGTATCAATACATTAACTGGCTACAAAACTTAGGGCAACAACCAGATCCTTTCGATTTTTAATATGGACGAACATCTTTTAAGATACAACAAAAACAAGACTATCGTTTTTATAGATTGCGAGACTCTTAATCTTTGTCTTAATTTTTGTCATAATATTCCTTGGCAAATAGCAATGATAAAAGTTAAAGGAGACAAGAAGGTAGATCAGAAAAATTTTTATCTAAAATGGGATACAGATTTAAAGATAAGCGAAGACGCAGCGAGAATCACAAGATACGATCATAGAAAAGTTCAAAAAGAAGGATATGACCCTAAAGAAGTATTTCCTACTATAAAAGATTGGCTTGATAATGCAGATTATATAATTGGACATAACATTTTAGGATTTGACATTTATCTTATAAAAGAATATTATAAAACAATGGAATCTAATTGGAAAGGCCTAATGAATAAAATTATAGATACTAATGCTGTGGCGAGAGGCATAAAATATAATTCTATTTATACGCCTAAAGATAATTTACTTGAATATCAATATAAAATTCTTAATACCAGAAAGAAAAACGTTAAAAGCTCTTTAACTTTCTTGGGTAAAGAGAACGGCATAGAGCATGATTACGAAAGTCTTCATGATGCTATAAACGATCTTGACTTAAATTTAAAAGTATGGAACAAATTGAAATGGCAGATAGAGGTATAAAATGGCTTCACTAGATAATGTTTATGATACGATACAGAAGCTAGAAGATTATGGCATAGAATATCTTCTTATAACTATAGAAAAGGGCAAGAAGAAAGGCAAGGCTGATGTATTTTATAGCTTAAAAGACAGAGCCTCTATGAAAATCTTAGCAAGAGGGCTACACGTTTTTAACGAAGAAATAGATAAAATTGAAAAAGAACAACAAGAAGATGAAAACGAAGACTAATAATTATTCCGACACCAAAGAGTTTTCGGACAACTTCGAAACAATAGAGCTAGATATTCATGGAGTTAGATTACCTGAGTTTGAAATTGATTTGGCCTCTAAAAGACATCTAGGAATAAGTGAAGATTCATCGAATTATGAATTTTTAAGAGCCTTAGCGTTAAACGGATTTAAAACTTTAAATATAAATAAAACGGATAAGGATTATAAGAAGTATATTGACAGAGCAAAGCATGAATTAGATACGTTAAAAGAGTTAGGATTCATTGATTATATATTGTTAGTATGGGATGTCATTCATTTCTGTAAAACTAGTGATATTCCAGTAGGTTTAGGTAGAGGTTCAGCTGCTGGATCTTTGATATTATACTTGGTAGGAGTTACTAGGATCGATCCAGTCAAATATGACCTCTATTTCGAAAGATTTATATCCAAGATTCGTGCTAAAAAGCAGGTTATTGATGGGGTAACGTATCTAGATGGTAGTTTAATGTGTGATGTAGATTTAGATATTTGTTATTATAATCGTCAAAAAGTACTCCAATATCTAGAGAATAAATTCAAAGGTAAGACTAGTAAGATATTAACCTTTAATAGTTTAAGTGGAAAGTTGCTTATTAAAGAGTGCGGTAAAATAGTTACTGAAAAACCAGAGCAAGAAATGACAATGATCTCTTCTTTAATTCCTAAGACCTATGGCCAAGTTAAAGATATTTCAGAAGCTTACAAAGAAGTTGAGCAGTTTAAAGATTGGTGCGATCAAAACAAAGAAGCGTATCAAATTGCTCTTAAATTAAGAGATTTAATTAAGAATAAAGGAGTTCATCCTTCTGGCGTATTACTTTCTTATTATGATCTAGAAACAATATGTCCAACAGAATTTTCTTCAGATAAAGAAGTAGTATCTAGTTTTGATATGAACTGGGCAAGTGTTTTTAATATAAAGTTAGATATCCTTGGTTTAAGAAGCGTTTCTGTAGTCGATAATGTTTGTAAGAGCATTAATATAAAAATAGAAGATATTGATTTAAATCATGAATCTATTTATAGAAATTTACAAGAATTGAAATCTCCACATGGTTTATTCCAAATTGAAGCAGAAACTAATTTTAGAGTATGCCAAAAAGTTAAACCAAAAAATCTAGAAGAGCTTAGTGGTGTGCTTGCTTTAGCTAGACCTGGCGCACTTCAATTCGTAGATAAATATGCTGCTCATACAAATTATCAGCAATCAGAAAGTATTCATCCGTTCTTTGATGAAATTTTAAAAGAAACTGGCGGAGTAGCTTTATATCAAGAGCAATTAATGAAAATGGCTCATAAGATTGGCTTTACTTTAGATGAAGCAGAAATCTTAAGAAGAATTGTAGGCAAAAAGAAAACTGAAGAGATTAAAGCTTGGCAACAAAAGATCGAACAAAAATGCAAAGAAAATAAAATTCCAAAAGAAGTCAGCGAAATTCTATGGAAGATTCTTGAAGACTCTGCGAACTACTCTTTTAATAAATCACATTCTATAGCTTACGCAGGATTAGCAGCGATTACAATTTATCTTAAATTTAATTATCCTCAACAATTCTTTTTATCATTATTGAAAATGAGCAGGAATGAGCCAGACCCAATTGGAGAGATTTCTAAGATCCAAAAAGAAATGCATAATTTTGGAATTAAACTACTTCCTCCACATATTATCAAATCAGAAATGGATTTCTCAATCGAAGATAAGGATATTAGATTTGGCTTATTATCAATCAAAGGAATTAGTGATAAATCAATAGAAAAGTTAAATAGCTTCAGAAATAAATACTCTAATAAATTTGAAATATTTGAAGCTGCCGAAGAAGCTGGGTTAAATATTGGAGCATTATCTGCATTAATTCAAGCTGGAGCACTTAGCGGCTTTAATCAATCAAGAAGCAAAATAGTATTAGAAGTTCAATTATGGAATATGTTAACATCTAAAGAGAAAAAATACGCTATATCATTTGCAGATAAATTCGATTATGATCTAATTAAAATCATTAAACATCTTAATAAATTCACAGATGAGAAAAATAAAGTAGTTATTAAAGATAACAGACTGGATACTATTAAAGAAAAGTATTCACCATATTTAAGCATATATGAACAAAACAATAAAAGCGAAAGCTTCGCAAATTGGTATTATGAAAAGAAACTTTTAGGATATACTTATAATAAAAATCTAAAAGATATCTTCGCTGAAAAAAGAGAAAATCTTAAATATATATCTGACATATTAGATGAGCCAGTAAACTCTAAAGTAGCTTTGGTCGGCCAGATAGACGAAGTTTTCTCTGGTATATCTAAAAATGCGAAAAAGACAAGATATGTCAGATTAAAGATATCAGACGAAACAAGCACAATTAGCGCATTAATATTTAATGATAATATTGAAACAAACAAACTGTTAAACGATAGGAATTTTGAAGAAGGAAACATTGTTATCGTCAAAGGCTCCAAAAGAGACGATTGTATATTTGGGGACTTAATAGCTATCCAAGATCATGAGATTTATATGAAATTAAATGATTTAAAAAAGATAGATAAAAATAGTTGACTTTTAACTATATTCTAGTTATCATTATCTAATATGATATCATTTTATAAACCAAATAGTAAAAACACAGGCACAGCTTGTAGTTTTAGCGTAAATTCAAAAGAGGGTTCAATTTGGAGCTCTTTGATTAAACAAAGCTCATGGAATGAAGGAACAAAAACTGGTTCATTTTCCGCAAACAAAGATAATCCACAAAAAAGTGCCAAAATTAAGTTCTCGATAACTGAAGCAGCGGGTCTGTTGGAAACCTTAGATAAAAATATAGAATTTTCTGCTTACCATTCTTCCGACAAACAGATAACGAAAATTAAACTTTCTCCTTATATTAAAGACGATAAACAGGTAGGATTTTCTTATAGCGTTAATAAAGAGAGCAAGGAAAACATAGAGAACAAACAGTCGTTTCTGCTCGGTTTTTATTTTAGTGAAGCTAGACTCTTAAAAGAATTTTTAGCGCATTCTTTGCAATCTATATTCAAGACTCAAGAAGTAGAGGCGATTAAAAAATTTAAAAATCCAAAACCTAATCAAGAATCGACTAAAACTCTCCCAGAAGAAGATAGCGAGCTTTGGTAATCGTGAGAAAAAAGAAAGTCTTACTACAAACTGACTTTTCTCTAGCTAAAACTGGTTTTGGTAGAAATGCTAGATCACTTTTAAAGTATTTATATTTATCTAATAAATATGATGTTGTCCATTATTGCTGCGGTATTCCAACCTCTCATCCAGAATTATTAAAAACTCCTTGGAAATCAATCGGAGCATTACCCAACAATCCTCAAGAATTAGAGCAAATTAATAAAGATCCACATTTAGCTAGATCTGCAAGCTATGGCGCTCATTTAATAGATAAAACAATTGAAGATGAAAAGCCAGATGTTTATATTGCTATACAAGATATTTGGGGCGTTGATTTTGCTATAGATAAATCTTGGTTTAATAAAATAAATTCTGTAATATGGACCACTTTAGATTCTTTACCGATATTAGATTCAGCAATAAAATGTGCACCAAAAGTTAAAAACTATTGGATTTGGAGCGATTTTGCTACCAAAGCAATGCATAAACTTGGTCATAAACATGTAAAAACTGTTCACGGATGTTTAGAAGATGAAAATTTTTATAGATTATCAGATTTTGATAGATCTCAATTAAGAAAAAAATACAATATAGAAAAAGATGCTTTTATCGTTGGATTCGTATTTAGAAATCAATTAAGAAAAAGCGTTCCAAATCTTTTACAAGGTTATGCTTTATGGAAAAAAAATAATCCAAATTTGGGTAAAACATATTTATTACTTCATACGCATTGGTCTGAGGGGTGGAACATTTATAAATTAGCAGACGAAATAGGCGTAGATAAAAAAGAAATAATAACTACATATATATGTAAAAATTGCGGCGAATATGAAATAAAGAATTTTCAAGGCCAAGATTTAAAATGTCCTTACTGCAATTCTGATAAAAGTCAGACCACAACAAATGTTGGAATTGGAGTAACAGAAAAACAACTCAATGAAGTTTATAATTTAATGGACGTTTATTGTCATCCATTTACAAGCGGAGGACAAGAAATACCAATTCAAGAAGCTAAACTTACTGAATTAATAACATTAGTAACAAATTATAGTTGTGGAGAAGAAATGTGCGAAAAAGAAGCAGCTTCTCTTCCATTGGAATGGTCAGAATATAGAGAGCACGGAACAGAGTTTATAAAGGCTTCAACTGCACCAGAATCTATAGCTAATCAATTAAATGCAGTATTCAAAATGCCAATTGCGCAAAAAAAAGAAATGGGTAAAAAAGGTAGAGAATGGGCAATTAAAAATTTTAGCGTTAAAAATATTGGCAAATTTATAGAAGAATTCGTAGACTCTTGTGAAATTATAGACTGGGAAAAAGTCAACGCAAAGAAATCATCGTCCAAGGACCCATACGCAAAAATACCAGAGATAAAAGATAATAGAGAATGGATATTGCACATGTATCATAATATTTTAAAGATGGATCAAGTAGATGACAAAGATGATGGGTATAAGCATTGGATGGATCAATTAGAAAAAGGTGCGAAAAGAGACGATATAGAAAAATATTTTAGGCAAGTAGCCTTACAAGAAAATCAAAAATCTAATAACCTAGACTTTGAAGATCTTCTTGATAAAACTGACAAAGGAAAAAGAATATTGTATGTTATGCCAGAGAGTATAGGCGATATATTTATGTCTACAGCTTTATTTAAAAATATAAAAAATCAATATCCAAATCATAATATATATGTTGCTACCAAACCAGAATATTTTGAAATTTTAGAAGGAAATCCTTGTATTCATAAAGTCATTCAATATTATCCACAAATGGATCAAATTTTATGGCTTGAAGGCCAAGGCGACCACGAAGGTTATTTTGAAATTGCCTTTTTACCACACATAGGAACACAAAGATTTTTAGATTATCTCCATAATGGAAAAACTAAAATTCAATTTGATATAAAAGAGGAAACATATGCATCTACTTGAAAGATACGCTTCAGCATGCGGAGTAAAGATAGGAAAACCCTATATATATGAAAAATATTTTCCTATACCCTTTGAGAAATATATTACATTTCAACCATGTAGCAAATATGATTCAAAAAATTATGACTATTGGGAAGAAGTAGTGCTCCTAATTCTTCCTTATCTAAAAGAAAGAGAAATAAATATTATTCAAATTGGAGCTCAAAAAGATAAACCAGTTCCAAACTGTTATAATGTTTGTGGTCAAACTAAAATACAACAAGCAGCTTATATTTTAAGTAATTCAATGTTACATTTTGGAGCTGATAGTTTTGCTGCCCATATCGCGTCTGGATTTAATAAAAAAATAGTAGGATTATATTCAAACAATAATATAGAAAATGTTAGGCCTTACTGGTCAAACAATAGAGATGTAGTTTTACTCAAAAGCCCATCTAATAAAAAACCTTCTTATTCAGCGTTTGAGCAGGAAAAAGATATTAATAATATTAAACCAGAAGTCATAGCTCAAGCAATTTTAGATTTATTAGATATAAAATGTAAATTAAATTTTAAAACCTCTTATATTGGTAAAGAATTTCCAATTAAAACATTCGAAGTTATCCCAGGGAATAATTTAAATTTAAATGCTATCTCTATAGGAAATCCAATTATAAGAATGGACTATTCATTTAATGAAGCTTTTTTAGAAAATATTTTAAATATTAAAAATAACATAATTATTTTTACAAATAAACGTATAAATCAAGATATTATAAAAAAATATAAAAATAAAATAGCACAAATTATATACATAATTGATGAAGATAACGATCCAAAATTTGTTGAATTATTAAAAAAGAATTTAATTAATTATGCATTATTAAGCTTTTTATCAGAAGAAGATTTAAACAAATTTAAATTAAATTATCTAGATTTTAATTTAATTATTAGAAAAGATTTTACAAAAAAACCCAAGCTAATAGATGATTGCAAAAATCTTCTTTATAAATCGTCAAGGCAATTAATATCGGAAGAAGGCAAATTTTCATCAAAATATGATTGGAAAAATAAGAACGGTAATAAAGTCGTAGATGATGAAGACTTCTGGAAAGAAATAGAGAATTTTTATATTTTTGAATTGACTTAAAGTATTTAAAGTGGTATCATTATTAAATGATAATAGAAGACAATAAAACCACTTCGATAGGAAGCTCTTCCTTGCCAGAAATAAAGGATAAATTAAAATTAGTAGATTTGGAGCTTACGCAAATTCCACCTAAAATATTTAGTAGAAATAAATATGGACTTATTGAGAACTCGAATGTAAATTATATCTATAATGAAGATGGAACAATTAATTGGCGTAAAATGGTCAAACAAGAATATCTTGTTCCAAATAGACAAAAAACCCAAGAAACAGATGTATCTAAATTAGAGGATAGAGATTTACTTATTCTTTTGGGCGGTATCAAAGAACTCGCTCAAATTAGAGGTTATACTAGTGTTGAATATAAAGTAGTTGCAGCCAGTGAAAATTATTTCGCAACATCGTGTAAGATAAAGTGGGTACCAAATTATGAAACAAATGGAGAGCCAATAGAATTTGAAGCTCTTGCAGATTCCACGGCAAATAATACTAAATCTTTCGCAAGGTTCTTTTTAGCTGCAATAGCGGAAAATAGAGCTTTTGTACGTTGCGTAAGAAGTTTTTTAAAAATTAATATTGTATCCCAAGAAGAACTTGGCGATGTAAAAATCTTAGAAGAAAATTCCGTAAATGAAAATCCAACTTCGCCCAGATCTTTGCTAGATAAAGCCATGAAGGATAAAAATATATCTTTTGAGCAGCTTAAAAAGAAATTAATAAAAGAAAAATTTGAAAATGCAGAAAATCTTACATGCGCACAAGATATACCAAAAGTTAAAATTTTTGAATTAATTGAAAGACTTAAAAAAGTCGACAATAAATTAATATAAAGTATAATAATTTAAAGTAACTTGCCCATCATTTGTAGAAGAGAAAGACGCAGATTCTTCTTTTTTTGTTAGATTTAAGAAAGATAACTGTAAAGCTGATGTGGAGTCTGATTTTTTTCTAAATTTTAAAGTTAAATTATCCAATTTTGGAGTGTTATATATATTTGAAATCCCACTAAAATTATATTCATTAAAACTAGCGTTTATATTAAAATCAATTTTTAATGGTAAATTGGGCATAAAATTGTCTGGTATATATTTGCCTATTGTATAATTTGGATTTTTTGTGCAATCTACATTTAAATTAAAATTATTAATAAAAGATTTATCTATGACCTGTTGATCAAAATAAATGTCAATATAACTATAGTCATAAGGATCAATTGTTAAATTTGTTGGAGTTAAAATTTCTAACCCTGTTTGAGAGAACACTTCTGCAAACACCTTAATATTAGCTTTTGCGTTTATCAATGAATCTAATTGATAATTTAAACTATAACCGTTTAATAAACCAGTATTAAAAATAAAATATTTATCATTATAATTGAATTTTCCGCTAAAAGATGAGTTTCCAGTAAAGTTCAATAGAATGTCATTCGCTTCTGGTATATACTCGATCTCGAGATCTGCCTCAATAAATTTAGAATTAATAAAATTAAGATTCGGATTATTAATAGTTAAAGAGCTTTGGACCTCTGTAGGATATCTTAAATTTAAAGATTGAATACCATTTATTTGAGTAGTATTTAGAACAAATTTTTGATTTTCTTTAGAAGAATAATAAGCCATTTGATATAATTACACGGTTTTTTAAGTGTAAATTACATGAGGTAAAAGGTATATGGCAAGTATTTACGATACAGTTTCAAGCTGGAGCTCGGGGCCTACTTATAATAAGTATGATATAGTGAAGGGTAGTAATAATAAATACTATTATTCGATTATAGATCCAAATAAAAATCACAACCCAACTACAGTAGGAAATCTTCAAGTTGAATGGGATGGATATATCTTATTAAATTCAAAATTATATCCTAATTTTTTCTGGCAACCGTCCTACAGCTCTTCTATTAAAAACGAACCAAGAATTAAAAGATTAAAATTTGGTAATGGATACGAGCAAAGGACTTCTGAAGCTATAAATTTTAATTTAATAACTTTAAGTTTGCAGTTTAATTTGAGAACAGAAAAAGAAACGATAAGTATTCTTCATTTTTTAAATGAAAGAAGCGGAAAAGAAGCTTTTATTTATAATCCACCAAACATTTTAAATAGATCTTCACTTTATACAAAATTTATTTGTCCTGAATGGGATTTCGATTATACATCTTATAATAACTATTCAATAAAATGTTCTTTTGAAGAGGTTGCAGCCTAATGCCTACAAAATCCGAAGTCTATTACCAAATAACAGGAGGTTATTCTGATATAAATTCAGAAATAGGAAAAATAGAACCCTCTACGCAAGTTAATTTATATGAAATAGATTTAAAAAACGTATACCCTTTGACATCTTCAATAAACTTTTCTGGTCAACCCCTAAAAAATGGCGTTCTCAGAGTATACAACGACATTAATCTTTTTAATATTTCTAATGATGAAAACGGAAGAGTCTTATGGAAAAATGAATATTTTTATCCATTTCCAATTCATTCAGAAGGTTTTGATTTAACTACTTTAGGTGCAAGACCTACACCAAGAGTATTTATAGCTAACAACTCCGTAGATCAATCTTATAATTCGTTTTACAAATATATTCGCATGCAAATTCAATCTTTGGGTGATATTGTAGGATCAAAATTTACTAGAATAAAAACTTTTTTAAAATATTTACATCAAAATAATTTTACTGGCAATGTCAATCCATACAGTGTAGACTCTTCAATTATTGAAGTTGAATTACCAAAAGATATATATTACATAGATAGAAAAACTTCAGAAAATTCTGTAATGCTAGAGTACTCTTTAGTTTCAGCTTTAGATATTGAAAATTTAACATTACCAAGTAGGACAATTTTTTCTAAGAGATGTCCTTTTTCATACAGAGGTGAAGGATGTTTATATGAATATAATAAAAGAACGACAGCTATTCATAGTGGGGTATATGGAAATATTGTAAATTCACCAGTAAAAATAACTCTACCGCTAGAGGCTCCCCCAGTTTCTACAGAAAACGATGAAAAGTTTTTAGGTACAGTATTTGCTAATGGTTCTGCTGCGGCATCTAGATTTACTGGATTGGCATATTTTAGAGCAGGCATAAATCAAAATTACTCACAATGGTCATTTACAAATTATACTTTAGCTGGAGGCACAACAAGCTCTGCCGCTACCTTGTTAAGCGATAATAGCTCTTCTATAGTAGGAATAACATCTTTAGCTTCTTCTGGAGCAGTAACCCTATCTTTAAATACTGGAGCAGAAATTACAAGAGTAGTGCTTGGATCTAACTCAACAATAAGAAATAATTATCAAATGGAATATTCTCAAGATGGGACAAATTGGTATAATGTTACAAATCTAAGCGGATTAAGCTCTAATTGGTCTTTATCTGGATATGGAGCTGGTACATATTCCTTGAATTTCGCTTCTCAAGGTATAAATAAATATTGGAGATTAACAACATTAAATAACTTCGCGGGAACACAAATTTCAGAGCTTAATTTTAGTGGACAATATAGAATAGCAGATAGTGGAGAATGGATTACTGGATATAGATATCAACCTGGAGAATTTACTTTTTTTGAAAAAAATGGAATTAAGTATTATTATACCTGTATAAAAGAAAATACTGGAGATATAAATACGAGTTTAACAAATACCCAATATTGGCAGTCAGATTCATGCAGTAAAAGTATTAGTGCCTGCAGAGATAGATGGTTTAAAAATCCTTATTTTAGACCCGTCTTATGGCCTATACCGCGTAATGGATGGACATGGGATCGAGCAGTATATCATTATGATAGTCAATGGGGAGAAACTAGCGCCCAAGTTAGAGAGGGTAAGCCTTCAACATCTTTTACTGGATTTGCTGGAGAAGATTTTATTTTCAATTCTTTTGGTTATCATAGCAATGGCTATGGTTCAGCTTATAGAATTGGTTCTATAGTTCTACATCCAACGAAAAAAACCCCTTATTTTCCAAATCCAACAGAAAATAGACTTGATTGTTGGCCAAGAAGACCAGACGCTATTGATCCAAAAGCTGACTTTGCATGTGGAATACCAAAAGATTCAAGTGGAAATTATTTAAATGGTTTTCTCCCCTTCGGTGGATTTCCTGGAACAAATTCAAAAACTTAAATATGATAACTAATAAAATAAAAAAAGAAATAATCAAACATTCTGAAAAAGTTTTTCCAGAAGAATGCTGCGGTTTTATTGTAGAAGAAAACGATAATCAAATATGTATACCATGTGAAAATATTGCTAAAAATAAATTAGATAATTTTTTAATATCAACAAAGGATTATGTTTCAATTAAAAACAGATATTCTAAATTGTTATTTTTATATCACAATCATGTTGAAGCCAAAGAGTTTAGTCTTATTGATAAAAAAACAGCAGATTTTATGGCTATAGATTTATTACTATATATAAATAAAAGTAATAATTTTAAAATTTATTATAGTGACGAATTTAAAAATTTAAACTATTTATTTAGAGAATATGATTCTTATGAAAATAATTGTTTTCATTTAATAAAAAATTATTTTAAGAATGAATTGAATATAAATATAGATTTTGATGAATCTTCTGTAATTGAAAAAAGAGTAGAAGATCTAGATATATTTAAAATTGCTTTAGATTATTTTAAAAATAATAATTTTATATATATAGACGATATATATAATTTAAAAAAACATGATCTTATTGTATTAAAAAATAAAATTAGCAGCCATTTAGCAGTGTATCTTGGTAACAATAAAATCCTACACCAACCTATAAATAGAATTTCTATAATAGAAGAGTACTCAAACCAATACAAAAAAGAAGCACAAGGCATATTTAGGAGTAATATAATATATGACAAAAGTTAATTTACATGGAAAATTAGGTAAAATTTTTGGAGAAACTTGGCAATTAGAAGTCAAAAGCGTTTCAGAAGCTTTAAGAGCAATAGAGGCAAATACAGGTAAATTAAGAAAATGGTTTATGGATTATAAAGATGAATTTGATTATCAAGTCCTTGTTAATAATGTGCCTTTATCTTATAATGGTGGACCAATTACATTAGAAAATTATACAAAAAGTGATATATTTATAGAATTTAATGATAATTTAAAACAAATTGATATAGTTCCTATAATAACTGGATCAGGCGGCGTAAGTAGAACCGTTATGAAAGTTGCTTCATTTGTTGGAGCAGGGGTCATGTTCGCAGCAGCTTTTGTTTTCCCCCCCGCTGCACCATTTCTTATAGCTGGTGGACTAGCCTTAGCAGCAGCAGGAGTAACTATGATGTTATCAAAACCCCCACCACTTGTACCCTATCAGGATCAACAGGCTACCACAAGCAAGCAAGCAGCAATCGGAGGCGCTGCTGGAGGTAGTGGACCAATATCTTATTTATTTAATGGGCCAATAAATACGATAGGAGAAGGGGGTCCAGTTCCTGTAGGTTATGGGGAATTAATAATTGGGTCACATAATATTTGTACAAATTATGATGTAATTTATTCAGCAAATTATAGAGATATAAATCCTTTTTCTTTAGCAGAAACTCAAAAAGGGTGGCAGTTCTTATTTAACGAGCATGCGATGCTTATCAATCAGAAAGCAACAACTAGTAATTTTTAATTTTATATGCCTAATCCAAATAAAATTATCGAAGGATTAAACTTTTTAGAATACTCATCTAATATGAGCGATTGTTGGGGAGGAATTAAATTTCCAGAAAGTATTGCTGCAGACTTTATGGGAGGTTCTCATGCATTATTTTTTAGTGGAAGAGATGCAGATTATAGACTATTGGATACAGCTTCATTTGCGGGTGGAGGCTTTGGTCCAAGAGGTTTAAGTGGTACACATGAGCCTGTATCGCCTTTATTTGGTCTTGATGGTCCAGGAACAAGAATATATTCAGACTTTGCCGACGGTTATACTTACGTTAGTGGAGCATGGGCAGATAGCAATGGTACCGATCCTGGAGTTCCATTAAGTTCAGCAGTTTCAAATGCTTGGGAATCGGGTTATACTAGATGGAAACCTTTTAGTTTGAATTATTTAGGACATGATCAAAATACTCCAAGATTATTTACAAAAATAGGATACGTAAGAGGAAGTTCTCCCAGCCCACGCAACAGCGTAAATAAGTATGTTTCAACTTATGGAGCAACCCAAAGAACAGACGTATCTATCACTTCTATAAATACAATAAGTGCCCTAGATATTCTATGTGAAGGACCAATAGAAGGATTAGTTTCTGGAAATTATATTTATGATTTTAGTGGTAAACAAGCGGGAGACATCGGATATACAAATATAAAATTTGAACCATTTTTTACTGGTGAGAATGATTTAGCAACAAATCCAATAGTTGGAACTAACGCACCCGAAGCTAGATCTATATTTTGGAACGACACCCCAATAGTTAATGAAAAAGGATACGTAAATTTTCAATATATAAATTATAAATATAACTATGGAGAACCAAATCTTCATACGCAATGGAATCCAAAAGTCTTATTATATGAAGATAGATTTCATTGGGACGGCTATCAAGTAGATAAATTTAAATATCCAATTCCAGTACAAACGTCCAAACAAATAAATGAAAAAATAAGAGGCGCAAGCACTTATGAAGGCGCATTCTCTGGATTGTACTATCCAATGAGATATTATATATATAATACGGATTTAGACGCAATTAGATTAAATTTTAAAATAGAAGCTTTATATTTCTCTCCAATTACTGGCTCAAATGTGGGAGAAACAGAAGAGCAAGAAATCCAAATGCAAATATTTCTATATAGATTGTACAAGGACGGAACAACCTCTTTTGCTTCTATGGAAAAATTAGCAGAAGCAGATCCTTTCATGTTTTCTTCTGAAGCTTTTAGAATTAGAGGCAAAATTCAATCGCCAATGATTCATCATTTTACAATGTATTTAAGATCACATTCAGATAATTTAGTATTTTTTGAAATTGAACCAAATCAAGTAGGATGGATGATAAGAGTTGATAAACCTACCACTGAATTCTATGGATCATATCAAAAAAATACAATTGCACTTGAGAGTATAACTCAAATCTACAGTGAAAGATTTACTTTTCCAAATACGGCTTGTGTGTTTTCAAAATATGACTCAAGATATTTTAGTAATGTTCCAGAAAGAAGCTACAGAGCAAGATTATTAAAAGTTAAAATACCAAGTAATTATGACCCTATAGCAAAAAATTACAGTGGTAATTGGGATGGAACATTTAAATTAGCTTGGACGGATAATCCAGCTTGGTGTTATTATGATTTAATAACAAGCAATAGATATGGATTAGGCAAATTCATTGATTCAAATTTAGTAGATAAATGGACCTTATATGAAGTTTCAAAATATTGCGATACTCTTGTTCCAGATGGAATGGGAGGATTAGAGGCAAGATTCACATGCAATGTTCTAATTGGTTCTAAAGAAGAAGCGTATAAGGTTTTAGATGATATGGCATCTATATTTAATGGACTAACATATTACTCCGCTGGACAAATTTTCGTTTCTCAAGATTCTCCCAAAGAACCAATTTATCTATTTAATAATAGTAATGTTGTAGAAGGGCAATTTACATATTCGGATAGTTCAAAAAGATTAAGAAGATCTGTTGCGTTAATTAGATTCAATGATTCAAAAAATAACTATAAACCAGCTTTGGAATACGTAGAAGACAGAAGTAGTTTACAAAAATATGGAATCAGAGAAGCAGAAATCACAGCTTTCGGATGCACAAGACCAAATCAAGCTAGAAGACTTGGTAAATGGTTTTTAAAAAGTGAAAATTTAGAAACAGAAACAGTTGAATTTAAAGTTGGACTAGAGGGTTCATTTTTAAAACCTGGAGATGTTGTAAGTGTTTTTGATCAGAATAGAAAAAATAATATTTATGCTGGAAGAACTCTAGAATTAACTAGCGGTTACGCAATAATAGATAGTAGAACAGATAACTTAGCGGCTCTTACGGGCTCACAAAGAAACAATACAATACAATTTTCAGTTTTAACTCCAAGTTATACATTAGAGCAAGGAACGGAAATTGGTAATTTATATATAACTGGATTTGACGCTAACTCTTCTGGAATATCTGGGTTAAATTCTATGTTTTTTAGAAAATCGCAAATTCAAAATATTAGTATTACTAATCCAAAAGAATATTTTACTAGTGGAACTGAAAATTTTAAAGATTTTATAAAAATTAATTTTCCAAATACACATTCTATTCCAGAAATTAATGGTGGCGGTGTTTCAATAAGTCAAAATAAATTTACAAAAACAGCTGTAGATGGTTGGGGTAATGCTCATGCATATTCGGCAACAGGATATCAAAAAAATATTTACACAGAAGCCACGGCGGATTCTACTAACAAATATTTAATGTTTGGTTTAAATTCTGAAAATGGTTTAGCTGATCCGAGTTTTACGGGTATGGATTACTCTTGGTTTTTTCAAATTGGTGCAGCATTAGGGATATATGAAAATGGCAATAATATAGGAAGTTATGGGACCTACACAACAAGCACAAAACTTAAAATATCTTATGATGGAGAATTAGTTAATTATTATAAAGATGGAGTTTTAATGAGAACCGTAGAAAGACCAATTGGACAAAAACTTTACGCAGACGCAGCTTTATATAGTAATTTAGCTGCAATTAATTGGAATTATGGTAAATTTTCATTATCAGAAACAGCAAGAATTTTACCTCAAAATACAGTATGGACCATGGAAGTTAGTGGATATAATACCCCATTAAATGCAAGATCACAAATAAATAATAATGCTAATCTTGTATATCCAGGCTATTATCTAGAAGCAGCTCTTGATAAACCAAAGCCTTATAGAGTCGTAAATATACAAGAAATAGAAAGTAAAACGTTCTCTATTACTGCTTTAGAATATGTGCAAGAAAAATATCAAGATATTGAGACTGGCGCATCACTCATTTCTGTTAATAATAAAGTTCCAACGCCTGGATCACCAACTTTAGGTTTACATATAATATATAGAAACGCTAGCGGAAGATACGCAACCCCTGATGCGTATATAAATGGAGAATTTGTAACATCAGGAGCTAGTGGCGTAGTTTATACTAGTGCGCAACCAAATGGAATTAATTCCATAGGATTTTTTATAAAACCCCCTGCTGACTCTGGTAATGTAAGTAGATATTTACTTTATAAAAATAGTGGGACTACATTTTTAAATGATCCTCCTGGACAAAATTTGATTATTGGTGTCTATTCTAATGAGGCATTAGGTAGATCTGGAGTTGCTTATAGTCCTAGCTCTGGAGCTCTTTTACCATCCTTTTTTACGCCATTGGGAGCAGGAACTTATTATCTTAGAGTATATGCAGAAAATATTCTTGGAGAAAGATCTCCTTATTCAGAAAAAAATGTAACACTAACTGCACAAAGTGCGATTAGTCAAGATCAAATTTCACAATTTAATATACAATGAACACTTTAAATCAAACATCCTCTTCAGAAAATATAAAATTAAACTGGACAGATTCAATCACAATTTCTAAATTCTTAAGAGAAGATGAGCTTGATTATGATTCAATTGTTAAACCTTATACTATAAAAGTTTTAGATGAAAATGATATTTTATTAAAAGAGTACAATAATTTTAAAGAAGGAGAAAAAAATTTTTCTTTAGTTGAAGTTGCATTACAAGACTTGGGATCTCTTAGGCGTTCTTATATGTTTGCATCCCCAAGAAAACGTTATACAAGAACAATGGACACAATTAGATATTCTTTCACTTTTTCTTTAGAAAGAAATATAAATGCATATTTTGAAAAATATGAAAAAATTGGTTTTTATAAAAAATTAAAACTTGAAATAGTATCAGAAGATGGAGACACTAAAAATGACACATCAATAAATGTTGATTTTAAATCAATAAATAATGAAAACATTGATTTAGTTTTTAAAAAAATATTTAGAAATATAGAAAATAATGGTCTTAAATTCAAATTTGATAATAATTTATTTGTAGAAAAAGAAATAGAAAGTATACTTATTATTCCAACCAATGAACCATTTAAAAATAATTTTAAATATATATTTGTTGATGATATAAAAAATAAATGGCTATCTATTATACAAAATGAAACCTCATTAAGCGTTCCTTTTCCAAATTCTTATGTATTTCCAAATAGTGAAAAATTAAATTTAAAAGTTTATTATTTAAACTCTTTACAAAGTAATATCTTTAAATATCTTAAAGATAAAAATACATCAGATGGTGTTTTACTTGAAATTATGGAAGAATATGTCGCGGATCAAAAAATAGAAAAAACAGATATTCAAAATGAAAAAGACGAATATACATGTTTATATCAAAATTTCATTTATCTTTTTAATAACGAAAGCCTTAATAATATGGCTTTACCATCAATTTTAATTAATGATATAGAATTTAAAAATTATTTTCCAAAATACAAAAATGATCAAAATCAATTTACATATTTAATAAATAAATTAAACCCGCAAAATACTTCTGCTTTGAGCGTTGTTAATGACGATAGATTTGACAATTTAGGTTATAAATTTAAAGATTTAGATGGAAATATTAATGATTATTTATTAATCGAAGATTTAACTTATCAAAAAAATACAAATATAAAAAATATAGAAATAAAAAACGTCATAGATGAAAATGATAATATATCTATTTATCTTGAAGCGACAACAAGATTTATTAACACTTCAGATTTCAACTTAAAAAAGATAAGTAATAATTTGTCTTTTATAGAAAGATATTTTACTAATATTGATGATGTAAATTATGTTACATTTTTATTTAAATTAAATTACGATTATATAAATAATAATTTCCCAGATGTACCAAAAAATCAATTAATTCAAAATAAAGAATTTATATTCTTTGAATTTGAAATCAATTAATTATTTTACTTTTTTGTAGACGGAGCTACTTAACATTCCGCCAGGTCTTTGTTGTTCTGTTATTATTTTAACGACTTCAGTTTTTATTTTTTCAGATAAAGCTTTTGCGTCTTTTTCATTTTTCATTCTATCGAATCCACTATTTTGAGATCCTGAAGTGTTATTATTTTTTTCTTCTGTTGAATTACCATTTTGATCTATATTAATGGATATATTAATATTATTAGATGTATCTCCATTTTTTGTGGTTTCTGATTGAGAAGAGAAACCTTGTGATGCATTACCGTCATCTACCATGCCACCTTCTGCAAACTTTCTTACTTTTCCAGAATTAACATTATCAAAGAATTTTTTGCCATAACGACTGACTGAGTCTTTTTTAATAACATATTCTCCGCCCATCAACATAGCAGGAACATCGTCTTTACCAGTACTTCCACCTTTAGCAAAACCGATTATTCCTCCGTTTGCTCTATTATATACAGAGTATGGATTTCCTCCTCCTCCAATTTGACCAAGTCCAGCCCCATAAACTTTCGCGTTATTATATTGAGACATTGTTGGGGGAGTATAATTTAATCTAGCGGTTGTACCAACGTAAGGATTTAAATTAGACACTTGAGAAGTGGAAGGGGTGTTTAAACGCGCAGAAGGTGATTGTAAATTAGAACCATAAGCAGAAGACGCACCTTTAGCTGCCGAAGTAGATAATCTTCCAGAATTTCCTAAATTTAAGCCAGATGTACCTGCGTCTCTTGGACTGTTTGGGCCAAATAAACCATTTCCTTGAATAAATTGACCTAATAATCCTCCACCAATTGCCATACCAGCAGACATTAATCCGCCAAAAAATGTGTTTTTCATTTGTTTATTATAATTATCTTTATTTTGTTTATTAATTTCATCTATCCTAGATCTATTTTCTAAATTATTTCTAATTGTTTCAACGGCGCTATCTCTATTATTATAATATATTCCAATTGCTTCTGACAAGTAATCTATTAATCTATTTCTTTTATCTTCAATTATTTTTGTTTGAGGATTATTGGGATCAGTTCTAGCTAAGTCAGATAGCATTGGATTTAGAATATTTGACCCGCCAGTTGGAAAAAGATCATCATTGTATGTATATACGTTTCCTAATTCAGCTGCGAGACCTCCGCCAAAAACATCAGAAAAACTTTCCAAAGTAGAATTTTGATCAGAAAAAGATAAGTCCTTACCACTAATTAAATTTTTTATTGTACTTTGAAATTCCTTAATCATTTCTTTTTTAACAACCCTACCCTGAACTTCTTTTCCATTTACAATTAATGGTTCAATATTTGAACTTGCAGTCATTGAATCTATTTGTTGTTCTGAAGGATTATAGCTAGCAAAACCTCCACTAGCCATTCCAATAAGTCCTCCTTCATTTAATTTTCTTAAAAATGGTTCACCGTATCTACTTACTGCAGACTTTTTAACAACATATTCTCCCTTGGAAAGCATGGCTGGAACGTCATCTTTAATTCCAGATCCTCCTAAAACTCTACCTCCACTAGAAAATCTTTGTACAGTATTTCCTACGATCATTCCACCAGTAGCTGCCCCAAGTGGACTTTTAAATAAAGCAGGAACGCCTCCTATACTGCTAAACAAGGAATTAAATATAGAATTGGTAGCCATTTCTAAAGCTAATTGTTGAATTTTATTAGCTATATTTAAGGCCATCGTCCTAAACGCATCATCTACACTCTTAGTTCCATCAATTACAGATTGAAAAGCGTTATTAAATTCAGATTTCATTGTTCGAGCTGTATCAACAAAAGTTGAATTAACGTCTCTAGCCATATCTTGAGTACCATAAGTCATTTCTTCTGAAAAAGCAGCAAATGGATCACTTCCTTTAAATTTTTTCTCTCTAATTCGGGCTGTTCTTTCTGCTTCTCCAGCAGATCTAAGTTCATCAGCAAATACACTACCTTCTTTTGCGCCAGCTATTGCGGCTAATTTGTTTGCTAATAATGGAGCTACTCTATTTAAAGCTTCAAGATTACCCTTGTATTCGTCTTCTAATTTTCTTAATTGTTCTGCTAAAGCTGATTTTGCGTCTTCTCTTGCGGAAGCTGTATATACGCTTTGATTTAATCTATCGAAACCATTTTGCAATAACGCAGAAGAATTTTGAATTGTTTGATTTTTATTTTTGTAATCCGAAATATCTCTTGTCGTAACGCTACCCTCATTAATTTTTGAAATCATTTTTTCTTGTTGAATGATAGCTTGATCAATCAATTTTTTCTTTGTCTCTGGATCAAAAATCCCTTCATTAATAGCATTTATTGTTTGGGCTCCAGTATTTTTAACTATCTCTTGCAAATCAATTTTATTTGTTTTGCCCATTTGTCTTAAATCTAAACCTTGGAAAGCCCCTGCACCCATATCAGCTTGAGCCTTTGATAAAGCTATTGAATTTAAATCTTTTCTAGAAGTCCTTCCTTCTGCCGCTTGAGCTACTCCTAATAATCCAAGTTTTGCAGCTTCAGCAGCTTTTGCTAATCCAGCCGTGTCATCTCCATATTGTTTTCTTAAGCCTATTTCTATCTCCCTATATCTATTAAGAGTGTCTTCTCTCAAAGATGCGCTTGAAATATTTTTGGCAAGATCACCCAAATTTGTGCTAGAAATTGAAGAAGATATAGCCGTTCTTTCTGCTGCAGCACTTATCTTAGCTAGTGCAATTTCATAAGGAACACCAGCGTTGGTCATTGCATCTAATTGTTTAACAAACTCTTGTTGGAATTTAACTGCTTCTTCTTTTCTTTTTTCTTCATCAACAGTACCAGCAGCTATTTTACCTAAAGTTTCTTGAACTGTTTTTCCTAAGATTGAATTTATTTGAGTATCTTTAAATGAGTTATCTCTAAACAAATCTTGAAAATTACCACTTTTTAAATTATTTAAAGCAGCTTGTCTTTTTTCAGAAGCAACTAAATCTCCAGATTCAGTACCATTTCCAGGAGTAAATAATTGATTTAAGTTCTGAGACAATTGAGAAAAATTAAATAATTTGTCTCTTATATTTTGTAACGTTTGAGCGACTAGCTCTCCTTGTGATCCAAGGTTTTTGAATTCTTCTATAATTTTTTGTATTTTAGTTTTTGGATCTCCGTCTCCATCTAAAATCATTTTAAATGTATCTTTAATATCTGCCCCATTTTTCTTGGTAACATCTTTAGACTCTACTAACCCATCAACAAAAACATTTAATTCTTCATTAAAATTTTGTAAATTTTTAGCTGCAAGTTCTGAAGCTAATACTTGAGAAGCAATTTGTTTTTTTGTTTCTTCAGATTTTGTGGCAAAATCTCTTCCTACCCCTTTAGGTAAAGCTTTAACTGGATCAAGAAGGCTATTAAGTTCATCGCCTAAAGAAGGTTCAGTGCTAACATATTTTGCTGATCTTTCTAGCTCTTTAACTCTTTTACTTATATCTTCTTGACTAAAAGGAAGAGCTCCAGTTGACATAACACTTTTAGGTCCATTTTCAATTTTTGAAACATTAAATCCAAAATTATCTTGAAAGCCTTTGGAAGAGTCCTCTAAATCTTTTAATCCTTTTGATGTCGTAAATGAAACTAATTCAACGGCATTAGCATATCCAGTTAAAGATTGCATTAATTTTTCATTATTAATTACTAATTCAGCAAATGTGTCACCAGATCTAGTACGAAGTCTAGAAAATGCAGATATATTTTCATCAAATGTATCTTTTAATTTTCCTTCTCCTTTAAGCCTAACCACAGAGCTTGTAAAATCATCTATACTTTTTGCTGATTCTTTTGCTACGGTTGCTCTTCCCAGAGCTTCTCTTAATGTTTCTTCATTTCCACTCTCTAATGCATCTTTAATTTGATTTGTTATTTCTGGTCCAGCGCTATTAAATATTTTTGCCAAAGATTTTGCTTGATTTTTTTCAACTCTTTGCAGTTCGGCGCCTGTTCCTTTTATTTCTCCGCTTCTTAATCCTTGTGCTTGACCTTTAGAAATCAAAAATGCTTGTACATCTTCACTAAATCTAGCTAAATCATTTCCTGATTTTTGCGCTTGTCTTGAAAATTCATCAGCTCTACTATTTATAATATCAAAAGCCTTTTTAAGACCTATGGCGCTTCCAACCAAAGCTCCAATTGCAATTCCAGGAGCACCAAATAAAGCACCTAAACCAGCAAAACTTGCAGCCGTACCAATTCCTTCTGCTGCGCCAGCCGCGACCTTACTCTGAGGATTAAATTGAGCAATTGTTTGAGCAGCGATTGGTGCACCTATACTCAATCCAATTCCAACATTTTGGAGCCTACTTAAAGCTTGAGCTCTGGCATTCTGAGCTCTTTCAAGACCAGTTCTCGCTATTTCTCCTCTGGTTCCTCCAACCGCGGCTCTTCCTTCTAACTCTGTAAGAGCTTTTCTTCCTCTTAATAAACTTGATGATTGAACTACCAATGCTTCGGTTTCAATATTTAATTTTTGATTTAATTGAGAAGCTTTGATTAATTGACTCTCTACTTTTCCTCCTGCAGCATCAATTAAACGATATTGATTTGTTAATTTAGTTAATTCTTTATTTGCATCATCTAAAGTTATTTTACCAGCAAAAACACTTCGTATTAATTGTTGAATTGCCACAACTGCTTCTTTTTGGGCTGGTTCAATTATATTAATCGGAGAGCCTCCAACTCCAGAACCAACTGTAGTAAACTTTTGTAAAGCAAAGTTAGGTATAAATCCAGAACTAAAAGCGCCAGATGTTTTTGCTTGCTGTATGCTTTTTTTACTTGAAATTCCCTGCTGTAATCCAAATGGTTCGTCTTGGGTATTATAAACTCCTAATCCAAGTGGATTAGCAGAGGCTATCAATTTATTACTTTGGTCAACTCTTATTTTAGACTTTGGTACTCCAGCGGACACTTCCCTAGAGACTGCTTCTTGTAGTGCTGAAAAATTAGGTACAAATCCTAAAGCTTTTGATTTTTTTGAGGGATTTTCGTACTTATCAATTTTTGCTGCCATACTATTTAAATTGCCAGCAGATAAAGAGTTTTTTAAATCTGCAAATGATGTTCCTGAAAATTCATAAGGTAATTTAAATCTTGATCTAATTTTACCTAATTCACCAGCGTCTAAATCAAAATTTGCTATCTCACTTAGAGATAAACTACTAATAGAAGATTTTATTCCTGCTTCAAATATTTGTCCCACAGAAGCTTCTACTGCGCTACGACTTAAATTAGATTCAATATTAGTTTTAAATCTATTGGTATCAACAATTTGAGGCTTAGTTAATCCTCCTCTGAAATAATTTGCAGATATGTCAATCAAATTTTTTCTAACGTCATCGTATAATTTTTCATTAATATCAAAATTATTTGAAGGAAAAGGAAACGTTTTAAATCTGTAAGCTTTTCTATTTTTACCTTCACCTGCATATCCCGCTGATTCGCCTACTGCATTTTGACCAAAAGATGGAAAAACAACTCCATACTTTGCGGCTCCTGACCTGTTAGCAAAACCAGCAACACCTTTTTCTTGTTTTATAGCGGCAGCCCTATCTGCAGCACTACCTTCTTCGAATTTTTTAAACGCAAGAGTTAGTTTATTTCTGTCTACTTTATTTATGAAAGGAATACCAGTTTTCATAAATATTTGTATTCCAGCTTTTTGTGCAGCGTCTACCTCCGTTTGTCTTATCATTACCAAGCCTTGTTTAGAACCTGATTGTTGTAAATAGTTTTGACGAGCTATTCCTTGCATGCTAAAGTTCGGAATAAATCCATCACTAGCGTAAGGATTAAATCCTAATTTACTTTGAAATGCTTGAGCATAATTCTTTCCAGCGTTACTTCTTTCAGGAGGCATAATAGCTGGTTGAGTCATTCCTGGAAATTTTTTAATTGTTTCTGCTGAATTATAAATTATTCTTCCTGAGCCTGGCATATTCATTTCTTTTACTTGCCCAGGCTTATATCCTCCCGCTAAAGCTCCATAAATTTCTGATAATGCAAAATTAGGTATAAATCCAGAACTTTTTGTTGTTATTTGGCCCTTGCTAACACCTACTCCTTTTCCTAAAAGACCAGTTGTAACAGAATTGGATAATGTTGTTGCTTGAGCCCTTAAAGCATTTTGTTCTTGTAAAATTCTTAATATTTTAGTTTCAACATCTAATACGGTAATTTGCTTGCTATTAATTGCGGCTAAAAGTTCAGGTTCTCTTAGTAAAACTTCATTAATTTTAGATTGAAGTTGAGCACGAATTGCTGTTTGATCATTAATTCCCAATAAAGCTTTTACTCCAGAGCCAGCAAATTTAGCTAAGTCTAAAGATAATTTTCCTATAACAGCAGTAATTAAAACTATGCCTGGCCCAGATATAAAAGTAGATAATCCCTTAAGTATTCCTCCTCCAAGTTTTGCGCCAACGCCTTCAGAATCTTGATTATTAATAGCTTCTAATAATTTATTAACATTTTTTAATGTGCCTTCTATAGCTGGTTGAAGCGCTCCAGATCCAACCGTTGATCCAATTTGAGTAACATTTTGTAATGTAGCGTTAAATAACGAAGATAAAGTTTGATTTAATGCTTCGTTTCTTTTTATAGCTTCATTTGTTGAGCTGGCAGAAGTTTGTAAAGCTCTATCATATACAGAATATTCTTTTCCTAAATCTCCTAAAGCAGCTTTTAATACGTTTATTTGAAACACGCCACCGACAAGTTCTCCAGTTTGAGATTTTTGAGAATCACTTAGTCCGTCAAATGTTGAAGCTAATTCTTTTAATATTGAAATAGCAGGTAAAGTATTTCCTTCTAAATCTCTAACGTTTAATCCCAAAGACTGTAATTGATCTAACACTTCTGTTCTTTGAATTCTTGTAAAAATTGTTTTTAAAGAATTTCCAATAACTGCTCCACCTCGCGCTGTTGTTTGTTGCACACTGGTTACAATACCAATTAATTCATCAAATCCAACGCCAGCATCTTGAGCAGAACTTCCTACTCGCTGTAATGCTTTAACTAAATCGCCAGAACTTACAGCAAACGCGGCATCAACATTAGCTAATTTATTAACAATGCCTGTAGAGTCTAACGCTGTTTTATTAAAACTGTTTATTGTGGCGGTAAGAGCCTCAACTGCACTATTTGCATCTAAACCGCTTAAGCGAGTCAAAATTAACGCATCGCTTGTTCTTTTTAGTGTTTCTTCTACTCCAAGACCTTGACGAGCTAATTCTGTTGCTGCTACTGCGACGGTTTGAAATGATTGTCCTGTATTCTTAGCTATATCAAATAAAGTATTTCCGAACTTGGTTAATCCTTCTGTGCTTGTATTTAATATAACATTTATATCTGCTAAAGATTTTTGTACATCAATTGAGCTTTTAATTAGGTCTATAAAAGCCTTTTCTACAGTATATATCAATCCTGCACTAGCTCCGAACGCAATAACGCGAGCATTGGAAGCATCTAATGATTTTTGAAATTCATTTGCTGCACCAGTGATTCTACCTAAAGGTTGGGTAAAGGCTTTTTCATTCAATCCCTTCAATTTAAAGTCTTTAGATAAAGCGCTTTGAATATCTCTTTCAAGTTGCCTTGTATCCGCACCTATTGAAATTATGCCACCTGTTCTAGCCATTCCTTGCTCCTTCTATAATATTACACAATATTTAATATTTATGATAGCTTTAAGCTATCTTATTATAGTTTTACTCCCCATGTAACTTCATAAGATCTTCCATAGTTAATACTCCACCTTTTTTCTCTGCAACGTCATGTAATGACACAACATTTTTATCTGCACCAATTTTAGCTAAATCTTCTTTTTTAGCGCCAATAATTGAAGTAGATACTGTTCCATCAGTTTTTTGAGTATCATTCTTTTCTATCATTTCATCCGCATTTTTACCAGTTTCTAGCCATTCTATAAGCTTATCTGGATCATTATAATAATCTTCTGGTGGAGAATGTTTAGAATTAGATACTATATTTTTAAAGTACCTAGCAAAACTAAATATTTCCATTTGATAAAAAGTCAAATCTATAATAGGTTTTCCATATAGATAATATGGATTTTCTGGGCTTAAATTAAATAGATTAAGATAAAAAGAAGATAATGCAATTTTCTTTAAATTTTGTTCTGAAAATTTTATATTAACTTTATTGTAAATAAATACTAATTTTGTTATATCAAAGTTCTCAAGCTCTTCAAACTCTTCTTGAGAAAAAAACTTTTCATTTAAATTTACATCCTTATATACGGATATAAACATAAAATATTCATTTATTTTTTTATTCGCATAGTCTTCTACTGTAAAGCCTAATAACTCAGCAAATTCAAGCAATAGAGCTTTTAAATCTTTTTCTTCTTTTTCTATAGATTTATTTATATATTTGATATCTTCAATTTTAAATACTTTGTTTTTTGTTTGTTTTAGGGAAGAGATATTTTTTTTAATCTTGTCTATTTTTTCGTTCTTTTCTAAAGACCAAAGATTTTCTTTGATCAAGTACTTCTCTTTTTCTTTTTTGGTGGGCAAACCGCTTTCTATGGCTTTTTTTTCAAAATCTTGCTTTTTATAATCTATATCACCTGAATTAATTGCAGTATTATGCTTTATATATAAGTTATGCTTTTCATAATTAGTTTTAGAAAAACCCTTTAATATATCTATAAAAGTAAGCTTTAAATTACTTTCACTGTTTTCCAATTAAATTACCCCACTTTCTTTATTGGGTTTTTTAACTTATGGTTTAACTTCTTCTGAATTAGGAGCGTTTTTAGGGTCTGTTGCAATCATATTCAGAAGCTTCTCAAACTCTTCTTGGCTTGAGGCTCGACCAGTATACCAAAAACTTATAAGATAGATTAATTTAGCTAACGCTTGTTTTTCCCAAGAATTTTCTGGACCGTCTTCTATAGAGTCGTATGCCGAGAGCTTATCTTCAAAAGTCGTCCCGCTAAATAAATTTTCATATGTCTTATCTTTATTTTCTAATAAACTAAGCTGAAGAACCCACCACATTATAGTTTTATTTCTTGCTCTATTCTCTGCAGTTTGATCAAATAGACTTGCTTGAGCAAACTCATAGTCTTGAAGCTTTTCTTTATTTTTTGATATCTCTCTTAATAAATTTTTATAATTGCTACGCTCTTCTTCTGTTCTTGAGGCTTCTTCCTTTAATGAAAGTTTTTGGAATTGGGTTTGTATATCAAATAAAGATACATACAATTTAGTATATTCTTCTTTATCTAATTCACTGAAAATACCACCATCATTACTGAACCTTTTAGCTAGTAAAGCTCTTGTAAGTAATCCAGCCTTGATACCTTCTGATAATTTTACTCCATAAAACAGTTCGGCTTCATCGAATAAGCTTCTGGTTGGCTTTTTGATTGCTAATTTAGCAGGTACATTTTTCTTTACTTTTTTAGTGATCTTGACTTCTTCATTCTTTTCATTTTTTGATATTTCTACTTCGTCAATCTCTTCTTCTTTATTTATTTCAAATCCAAACATTATTTTCATATTTTTTCTCCATTATTTTCAATTAAATTATTTAAATAGTCTTTTATTTTACCATAATAAACAACGCCGCCAATTGTTTTAATAAATTTATGTTTTTTTTCATTATCCCAATTTTTATAATTTTTGATAAAGTTAATTTTTTTTAAGGCGATTAAATCTGGCTTTAAGATTCCAAAGTTATCCTTTAAACTTTTTTGTATGCTTTGCACAGAAAGATTACCTTCGATTATTTCATCTATAGAAAAATTATAATTTAATCTTTTGGATTTCATTTGAGTGTTATATTGATTTTGCTAAAGCCTTCTTCAATTTCTCTTACTGCGTCATTAGCATTATCAAGAACTCTTTTGCGTATTTTTTGATAAGTTTCACTATTTATATTATAGCCAGAATCACTTAAATCTTCAAGAATAAAAAAGAAATTTTTATATATACTTGTGATTTTTCTCTTTATCTGAAAAAGAGTCATATCTTTTATAGGATCATTTTCCATAATCTTTTGCCTTTTGACCTTAAACCTTTAACCTAACATGTATTACACCAAAAAATAACCCCCGCTTACGCGAGGGTTATTTTAATTTAACTTAGTTTAATTTATTAGTTTCGACCACTAATAAATATTCCGTTAGTCAAGTCTTGAGGACCACCAACTTGAGTACTGAATGTCAAACTAACGGTCTTATTACTGCCGATATCAGAGCTGAACTCTTGACTATCTAGTTTAGCACCTTTGAGCTTGAATTGAGCAACTGTTACTGTTGAGTCTGTTGGACTTTTGATTGTAATTGTTGGTGTATATGTTGCTCCATCAGCAAGAACAGTTTGAGCTAGTGCACCTGTTTGTAGGTCTGTCATTTGAGCATCGACTTTAAGAGTTACAGTAAGTGGGAAGTTGATTTCGCGACTAAATGCAAATCTACTTCCTAATTTTTCAATTGGAGTACGTCCTAAATCAAAACTCATCGTATAATTCTGTACATTCATTGTAGTGGCATCTGCTCCACCAGCGTTCGTATTACTTATGGATAAACTAATATCTCCTGGTCGAAGAGCACTGATCCCACTAATATCTGTTGCATTACTAGAATTTTGTAAAGCTGTTGGTAATTGATAAAAATTACTTAATGCTAATCCATTTGTTGGATTAATTGCTGGGGTATAATTTCCACTTGTACCTTTTTGGAAATTCATGTTCAATCCTTCAACATTAACTGTGACTGTTGGGAAATTGCCAACTGAACCTTCTGTTGAATAGGATGTTAAAAACGCATTACCAATACCAATAACGCCGTTGTTAGCTATACCAGTATCAGCAAACTCGACAGCATCAGAACCTTCTGAAACAGTTCTGATAAAGTAATTTCTTTCATCTTGTACTTTGTTTAAAATTCCAGAGATAGCGGAAACCTCACTAGGAGATCCTGGAGTAGCAATTGAAAATCCTAATCCACTTTCATTTGCAAGATTTGCTAGTAAATAACTAAAATCAAGCGAAACAGTTGGACTGCTCAAGATAACACGGTCAATTGCAGCTAGTTGGCCAAATTGATTTACGTCAGTACGATCAACTTTGAAACTGTAATTTACAGTTTGGACTCTTTGAAGTTGTTTGACTAAGTTTGTAGCGTCACTACCGCTATTAAGACTTCCACCGACTCCAGCTGTGAATGTTCCATAATGAAAACCTGATGCGGGTGAGGGCCCAGCGTAAAGGGCTTCTGATTGATAAATTATTCTATTTCTAGGCATATTATTTGTTCTCCATTTGTAGTTATTACACCGATTTTTAGTAGATTTTTATTTTTTTATTGCCTTGGGTATCTATTTTTTATTATCTCAAAATCAACAAAAGCAGAATATACATTTCTATTTAAACTGTTTGTAGTATTTACTAATCTAGTATCAGTTTTAGATACAGTAACGTCATTAACATATACATAATCTGAATCTGCTATTTTATTTTTAGTATGCCCAGTATAATCAAAACATTTATTTGGAGTAGATATAGAGCCTAGAGAGTTAAATGGCATTTCATTAGGGTATATTAATGGTATTAATTGCCTAGAAGTATCTCTCATTATGCTTGTTACAGCGTCCAAATTATATACATTATCAGCTAATATTATAGCCCTAATATTACCTACTGTTTGGTCTAATCCACCAAAAGCCAAGGGTTTATTTCTGCCTCCTTGATATTTTAAATATATAACAGGATAAGTTTCAGCATTTATAGGCAGACCAGTTGGGTTTTGATATGTTCTAGGATTAATTTGATAAGAGGTTTCAAATAATACATTTTCTTCACTTTTGCTAGTTAAAAACATATTGAAATCTTTAACAGCATAATCTGCACTTAAAGAAGTGCTAGGGTTAGGTATACTTTGGCTAAAATATAATTGACCTTCTTGAGCGTTAATGCCACTTAATCCGCTTTGACCAACAGTTATAAAATTTCCATTTAAATATACGCCACTTATAATATCAGCCCCACTTATAGAACAGTCAATAACCATTTGTTTAAATGGCGCTCCATAAGTATAATATCCATGATACATATTGTTGACTTCGTAAAATGAGCTAGTATGATTTGTAAAAGCTTCGCCTTTAGTTAGTACTTTATTATCCAACCAAAGCAACATATTCGTCATTAAAATATTGTCAAATTGCGGTATCATTTTAATCCTTTCACAAAATTACGATAAAGTTCAGACATATATGATATCGATCTGTAAGCAGTGCTTCTAATTTTATTTTTAGATTGAATGCCTCTACCAGATCTGCTATTTTTAAATAATACGCCGTAAACATAATAACCAAATCCAGAAATTCCATCTTCCACTCCCTTTACCCAACTTCTTCCTTTTTCAAAAGGAAGAGGCGTTTCTGATCTTATCTCCTCTAAAGACGGAGTATATACATCATATTTTAATTCAAAAGTTTTTTTATCAAATTTTGGCTTCTTGCCTAAAAATGTATTTTGTTTGATTAATTTTTTTAAATCTTCAACTGGTTTATCTGTTTCATCAAATCCAATAAAAGCAAAAAGATTCTCTTGTCCATTTAATGTGTTACTTATATTTTCTCCGTCTGGTCCAGAGCTTAATTCTTTTGAAATTGGATGATTTTCTATTTCTTGAATATAAAAATTTAAACTTTCATCTAAAACGTCTTTAGCGTATTCGATAGATTTTTGTTTAAACGCTTCTTCAAAAGCTGGAGATATTTCGTCTCGAATCTTTTTTATATCTATCTTGCTAGCCATTATTTTGTTTGCTCCAATCCATATATATAATAAAAATTATTTAAATACTCTTGGATAGAGTCTTCTGTTATAACATTCCAAGTTTTTCCATCAAATTCTAATTTAATTGTTTTACCATTAGCAATAAAATCTCTTGCATTTTTTTTAACTTTTAAAGTAACATCTCCTCGAGCAAATACTATTTTTAAATCGCTATCGACTGCATCTGTGTCTCTAGCATTATTATAATTAATTCTTCCATTAAAAATCCCAGTCACGGGCATATATGTATAATTCACTGAATCTGAACTAGATCCATATCCATAAAGTGGAGTGCTTTGTAGTTCTTGGATTACTTTAATTGGCTCTTTATGGACGATAAAACTTCTAGAAAAATAATCAAAAAATTCATCGTATGCGTTAGAAAACTCTGCTGCTGTATTTGAATTTATAAAGCTCATGATTATGCATTATATATACTTCTTATTTTATATAATGAATTTTTATAATCAACATCATAATAACCTTCAATAAAGTCATCTCCTGCGACTTGCAATGGTCCAGAATTATTGTTTTTGTATTGAGATGTTAAAGTTTTTAATTCAGAATATTCTTCTTTTCTTATAGCGATGTAATTTTTAAGGACTTCGTTTTTATTAACTTTTTGAACTGTACTACCGTCATCTTTAATAGAAACAAAATCAGAAGATGCCGAACTAGCGGTGCTTTTTATTTTAAGGTCAAAGTAGTATATAGAATACATTTTTTTGAATATATATTTTTCAATATCAGATAAATTTGGAGATATTTCAAAAGTTGAGCTATCTACTGAAAAACTAGCGTTAATCATATTATTCAATCCACCAATATTTCTTCTGACCCATGCGGCTATAGCTGCTATGCTAAAATCATCTGGTTCGCCCATTTCTTCATAAATCTCTTGGGCAATAGAGGTTACGGTATTTATAATCATATCATAAATTACACTTTAAATTATTTAAATTTTAAAGTAAGATTATCAAGTTTAATACAATTTGCTTTTGATATATTCAACACAATCTATAAATTTATCTATTTGTAATTCTGATATACCATTTTCTTCTATTCTATTGACTAATGTTGCGTTACCAATCGGTCTAAGGTAAAAGCTTAAATGATATGCATTTTCAGCATATGCTATATTAATATCTTGTTTAACATAAGAAGCTGAACCATTTTCAGAGAATCCTAAAGAAAGTAAATGATTTTTGATATGATCGAACATACCTTATATTACACTTTATATACTAAATAATTTAAAATCATTTTTTAATTTTCCATCTAAACCCATCTTGCCTATAGAAACTCTTTCCTCTGGGTACATATCAAGAAATTCACCATAGAAGAATATATCATTTCCAGAATAATTAACTCCGTTAACATATTGTCTTAACCATTGGGTTTCGAAACCTTGTCCTCTACCATAAAAATTAATAGTATCCATATTAAGAGTAAAATCTTTTTGACATATTGGATCACCATTTGTTTTGTTAGTTATGGTTAAAAAAGCGTTTCTATTCATTAATCTATTCATATTTTCCCATCCTGGCGATTTGGTCTCTCTACTTACAACATATAATTTATTTTCATGAACCATAAATTCTTCGCCAGCACTTCCTTGACTAAAGGGTCCTCCAATATTATCTGCATGCCCCCAAACTGAATCGGTTATACCACCAAAAGTTTTTAATAAAGCTCCTCCTGTAGCATCAACAAAATGAACTCCTCTATTGCCAGAGTTTTGATATAATTCCCAATGCTGTCCACAAAATCCTACCCCTGTGCCTGGAATAACTTTTACATCCTCTACGTAGTCATATGCATGAGCTGAATAATTAGAAACAACATAAGAACTTGGATTAGAATAATGCATTGTACTTGTATCAAAGGCTGGTATAGGAGTAAAATTAGTATAGATTGTTCCATTACTGGAATTTACTGCGCATAATTTTCTTTTTGTAGTGACTCCTACTGTTGTAAAATTTCCACCAGCATATAAATAATCTCCGCTTATGTCTATTCCTCTAACGGTACTATTAAAATTCGGATTAAAATTAGCATCTAACGCTCCGTCTGATAATCTGACTTTCGCACATCTATTTCTTGTCAATCCGCCAACAAGACTGAAATCACCACCAATATACATATGATCGCCACTTATTTTTATAAAAAGAACTGAATTATTTCCAATATTAGGATTAAAATTTGAATCCAAAGAATTAGTTTCTATATTGTACGCGGCTAATCTATTTCTTGTTATTCCGCCAACAGTTGTAAAAGAGCCTCCCATATACAACATGTTTCCACTTGTAGCTAATGCTAAACAACCCCCATTTAAATTTGGATCAAAAGATGTTAAAAATGTATGAGGATTAGTTTTAATATCCCAAGCTGCTATACGATTTCTTGTTGCTGTAGTTGTAGAAGGTGGAACATTACTTCTAACATTAGTAAAAAAGCCTCCTATATATAAAATTCCACTATTTTGATGAATATGCATAGATTGAACTGTGCTACTTGGATTTGGAGCAAAACCAGTATATAGTCTTCCGTTATTCAACTCGTAAGCTGCGCATTGTCTATCTAAACCAAAAGTATCTATTTGATTCCAAGTAGCTCCACCAACATAAAGCTTACCGCTGTATATATCCATACAAAGTAAATCGCTCATCATACTTGATCTTGGATATCTTTGCATCTCTGTTGTATTAAAATCAAAAACTGTTAAAGTATGAGCTTTGCCAGTGCCTAAATCTGCAAAAGTTCCAGCTACTAAAATTCCAGAAGGATGAACTTTTACTTTATTAGCATGTCTACTAAAAGCAGGAGTCCAATTTGTAATTCCTGAAGTATTTAAATCTATTGCTGCGCCTCTTGGTCTAGGTAAACCATTCACAGTATGAAATCGTCCAACAGCATACAAAATATTATTATCATAATCAATATCTAATCCATAAACATGATCATCAAAATTAATATTTAAATCCGTAATTTGTTTTCTATGTATATCATAACAAAACAACCCACTTCTACTTAGACCACTTACTTGACTGAAGTTTCCTCCAACATACAGAAGATTATCTTTTCTTTTCATAGAGCTAACAGCAACTGCATTTATATAAGGTGCTCTGCTTAAAAAATCTGTGCTAATTGGATCAGGAAATCTTTGCATATTCCAATTCAATCCATCTACGACTACATTTGTACCAGTATGAATACCAACGAATGCTTTGGTTGTAGAATTTGTTTTGTTGAAATTGCCACCTATATATAATATATCACCACTTTTTTCTAAACAATTAACATTTCTATCAACATCACTACCTAGAGCTGCATTAAACGATAAAGTGCTTTTGCCACTAATTAAATCTACTGCACCCACAGACGCACGACTGACTCCATTTATAAAATCAAATCTTCCGCCAATAAACATAGCGTTTGATCCTGTGTCTAAAAGCATTGCGCCTACAGTTCCTATATAAGAATTATAATCATGAATGTCTGGGCTCCAATCTGTTATTGAGTTAGTATTTAAGTCTATACAGGCAGCAAGAGTTCTTTCTTTAAATTGTTTATTGTTAAGACTTGAAACATGTTGATTATTAGGATAATATAGTATATTGTCTATGACTCTTTTAATACGATTATTAGGTGAAACATTAGGTCCACCTCCATTACCATAAAAATCAAAACATCCATAAACATGCTTGCCACTTATTGTATCTATTACGATTGGTGAACCAAACCTTGTTCTTCCACTCAGCTGAGGATCACTAGAGAGATTTGCGCTAGTATTAAGGCTGTTATTATGAATTGGTGGACCAGAAAAAATTAATAAAAACTTACCATCTCCAAATTCTCTGCATCCATTAGTACCATAATCAGCTGTATTATATTTTCCACCTCCTATTGGAGCAAATTCGCTAATAAGATCTCCATTCTCATAATCAAATTTAGCTAAATGTCGATATCTACTTCCTGAGCCTCTAGGATTTAAATTCCCCTGACTTGCGGATATATAAATTCCACTTTTTCCAAGTTCCATGTTTGCGCCATTTATATTTTCTAAATTAGGATCCCAAGGTAAAAGATTAAAATTAAAATCACAAGCTGCTGCTCGATTTCTAGTTACGCCATTAACACTTGTGAAATTTCCAATAAAATATATTCGTTGTCTTTCATAATCTGGAACCGCCATGATCACGTTACTGTTGCAACTTTTTAAACCAGTTAATGCTATTCCACTTATCACATCATGAGCAGTGATGCCACCTAAAACTCTGCCTCCATCTGTTGTGCTGAAGTTAGCGCCATAAAATACTATTCCTGTACCACCACTAGGATATATTGATCCTGTTATAAAAAATGAACCATTTGAACTCAGATTATTAGATACCGTTCTGACGTGATTAAATTGAGTAATACTTGTATCTCTTTGATCAAGAAAATATCCCATAGAATTTCTAGAGGGATCGTTTGTTAAAACCATTTTATTAACTTGTCTGAATCCAGGATTATTAATACTATTAGGAGGAGTAAAAGTGGATACATTATTTCCACCTCCTATCATAAATCCTGTTCTTTGATTAAGCATTAAAAATTGATGAACACTTTTTCCCCCGCCCATGGCCATAGCCCAACCAGTATTCAGACCACTACTAGTTATATTTACCATATGGCCATACCTAATTCTATTTGTTGTACTTCCGTCAGGAGTACCAACCTTGGGATTAGAAACAAAAAATTGATTATTAGATCTATATTGATTTAAGGCAAGAACATAAGAGCCATCATCTAACTTCGTAATATCACTAATTCCAACTCCGTTATTATGAGCAAAATTATCAGTTTTAAAGTCGACAGGATTTGAAACAAATTCAATGCCACTACCAGAATAATTTAAAGCAATCATTGGACTAGGTAAATGAGCTCCAACTCCGCCAAATTGTCCTGCAACATAAAGAAGGTTATCTTTAATAACTGAATCATGTATAGGGCCGTTAAAAGCTCCTAAATTATTTATTTGATTTGTATCATCTGCAAAAAAAGAATTAAACATAAATATTAATTAGCAAAATCTTTAATATAAGTTGTGTAAAATTTATTATCTAGTCTTAGAATATTAAATATATCAACTCTTCCAGAAACTTGAGTTAAAGTAGGAGATGCGCTTGCAGGAAATCTATAATTAGATCCAAATATCATATAATTATTTCCATAATTACTTTGAACTACTTTTACTAAAATACTATCTCCTTCTGGCAAATTTAAAGGATCATTTAAATTATTATATACTGTAGCAAAACCAGTTAATTGATAAACAAAATTTCTTCCAGAAGCATAATCTGGAGTGAACGTATTTCCAGTAAAATATACTATATTTTTTTGAAAATAAACTTCTTTTCCGCTAATTAATAAAGCTCCATTCATGGAGTCTCCAGTGGTATTGATATATCTAATATCTGCGTCTGTTTGATTAATGAAAATGGGATTGTTTAATATCATATAATATTATTACACATCTTATTTTTATGGTAGATTAAGTCCTTGGCCAAGAGTGGTTTTGTAGAGGGAGCGAATGAATTGAAAATTAGCGTCTGAAACTCCGCCGTTGCACATCATTGTAAAGGCATAGTCAGACTTGCCTCCTTGAGCTCCATTGTCTGACCTAATGTTTAGTCTTGCTCTAGTTCCAATTCCAACAGCAGTTGCGATTGTTCTGGATTGCGTTGTGTTATTCCATCTAAATAATTGCTGTGTTCCGTTGTAACCAATAAATAAAATTCCAAGGTCATCTTCAGCTACGCCAGTAGCTAGGTTACTCCAAGAGCTAAACCCGCCCCCAGATGTAGTTCTCAATCCAGAACCTAGTATGGTATTGGGGGTGGTCGTGTAGGTTTGCATATAGTTTGTTGGCTGACCCCCAAAAAGCGCATCGCTGTTAATGTCCAATGCTAAAGTTCCATTGTTTTCTAAACCTAATTTTACAACAGTCATAAGAAACATGGTTGAAGTAAGACCAGTTAAGCCATTTATCTCCATATATTTTGAAGTATTAGAGAAAACCATGAAGTCAGAAGCTCTGGTTGGAGAATTTACAAGAGTTCCATTAAATGTTCCCAAGCCTCCCAAGGAATAGATTGTTGTTCCGCTTTCACTATTCTGCGATAAACGAAGAGGCCAGCAGACCATATTATGCCATAAGCCGATTTTTTTAATTGAAATTACAAATTGATTTAATTGCCTTAAACTTTGCATGCTAAGACTTTGATTTCCGCCAGCAACAA